>ENA-UOOK01000810-UOOK01000810.1-fermentation-metagenome-genome-assembly--contig:-NODE-810-length-41753-cov-15.147729_pt1 | contig 41753 bp, 38 predicted proteins | sample MGYA00245777_ERZ724023 | MGnify/ENA primary metagenome ERZ724023 (study PRJEB28704, sample SAMN03018312) | fermentation metagenome | biome: anthropogenic terrestrial biome; feature: soil; material...
CTCCAGGTTTTTGGCATCATCTCCATCGCTGTCGGTATGCCCGATAATTTTAACTCTTACCGGTCCATTTTCCTTTAACACATCGGCGATGCTCTTCAGTGTCCCGTACGATTCGGGTTTTACATCCGCCTTGTTCACATCGAAGGTGATGCCGTAGGTGACCAGCTTCCCTTCGGTAATCAGCTTGCTGCGCGTGTCGGGCGATGCTGTGGTGATCTTCAGGTTCGTCACATACGGCGCGCTGTATCGGTCCCATCCCGAAAAACGCATGCGGTTGAACTTCACACCGGGATAGATGTTGGTGGGCATATCCAGTACTTTCGCATTCTGATGATAGATGCGTACCCTTCGCTTCTGTACCCAGATGATCACATGGTTCTCCTTTTCCCGGATCACGGGGTTTCTGGTCGCCTGACCGGTAATCCAGTCCTCCGTATCCTTGTAGCCCTTGGTATTCCAATTGTCGTATCCCAGGTCGACATGCAATCCCGACTCACCGGGATACAGGTCGTCGTTCAACTCTTTCGCTTCTTCAGTTTTGTCCTGGTAGAGCGTGAATTGGATCCCATATCGGTATTCTTCGTCGGGAATAACATCGAACTCCACGATAAAGTTATCGGGTAAATCCAGCGACCGTGTGTAGCAGTATACCGCATCCTCCCCGTTCATGTGGAACCACTTTCCCGGGGCGATATTCACCGTCTTCACCTCACCACTGCCGTTCGTCGTCCAAAGAGCCGGAAAGTCACCGACTGCATCCTGGGAGAAATCGTCAAAAAAGATGATTTTGTCGCCCGGCACAAAATCATACTGACTGGTGCCTGCCAATTTTTGCGGGGTGCCTTGTGCTGTACCTTGTGAACTATTCCCGGAGCTGCTTTCCCTACGATCCTCCATGATGGCTTCCCCCTCCTCTTCGTCGCCCGGTGTCGTTTTTTTCTTTTTGCTATCGTTCGTCACCGACTCTTCCGCTTTATCCAGCGCTTTCCCGGTCACCTCTTCCGACTTCTGCTCCACCCGTCTCTCCACGGTATTCTTTGCGGCCTCCTTGGCCGCATTGCCCAGTTTGTTCAGCCATTTCTGTGCATCGGCCTGCGTAGTAAACAACAGGCAAAAACCCAACAGGATAAGTACTTTTTTCATGATCTGCCTTTTTAATAAATAAATCTTGCGACAATACAATCTGCGCACTCACGCGCTCCAGTATGGATATAGCTTAGCCGCTCACCGCGGTTCACACTTTTTAAGATTATGAAAAACAAAATTACCTCACGGAATGTGTAAAAAACACCCCCAAAAGGGGGTTTTTCAGGCCACGAAAGAACAATCACAGGGAGATGCAACGGACAACAATGGCGGAAATGGGGAAATGATTGCAGACGGTTGTTACAGGCTTTGTATCTGTCAATGACGGCCGGCAGGTGAAAAAAATCTCCCACATTGATGGGGTAAAATCACTCAGTTGGTATTATCTTTGCACCCACAAACAAAAAACAGAATTCACACAATAATGGCAAAAGAATTGAAGGAGATCACTCCCCGCAGCAAGGACTATTCACAGTGGTACCTTGACGTGGTGATCAAAGCCGACCTGGCCGAAAACTCGGCCGTGAGAGGCTGTATGGTGATCAAACCCTACGGGTATGCAATCTGGGAAAAGATGCAACGTCAACTGGACGACATGTTCAAGGAAACGGGTCACATGAACGCATACTTTCCGTTATTTATCCCGAAGTCGTACCTGAGCCGCGAGGCCGACCATGTGGAAGGCTTTGCCAAGGAGTGCGCCGTGGTGACCCACTACCGGTTAAAAAATGCGTCCGACGGCAGTGGTGTGGTGGTCGATCCCGAAGCAAAGCTCGAGGAAGAGCTTGTGGTGCGCCCCACCTCCGAAACAATCATCTGGAGTACATACAAAAACTGGATACAATCCTACCGCGACCTGCCCTTGCTCATCAACCAGTGGGCGAATGTGGTGCGTTGGGAGATGCGTACCCGGCTGTTCCTCCGCACGGCCGAGTTCCTCTGGCAGGAAGGCCATACGGCACACGCCACCAAAGAAGAGGCGGTGGAGGAAGCCGAAAGGATGATCAATGTATATGCGGAATTTGCAGAAAAATATATGGCCATGCCGGTCGTAAAGGGATTCAAGTCGGAGTCCGAACGCTTTGCCGGTGCCCTCGACACCTACACCATTGAGGCGATGATGCAGGATGGCAAAGCATTGCAATCGGGCACGTCGCACTTCCTCGGTCAGAATTTTGCCAAAGCATTCGACGTACAGTTTTCCGATCAGAACGGAAAGCGCGATTACGTGTGGGCGACCTCCTGGGGTGTTTCCACACGGTTGATCGGTGCACTGATCATGTCACATTCCGACGACAATGGCCTCGTGCTGCCTCCCAAACTGGCCCCCTATCAGGTGGTGATTGTGCCGATCTACAAAAATGCCGAACAGTTGCAGCAGATCAACGAGAAAGTGGCTGGAATCATAGAACGGTTAAAATCCCTCGGCATCAGCGTGAAATACGACAACGCCGACAACAAGAAGCCGGGCTGGAAATTCTCGGAATACGAACTCAAGGGTGTGCCGGTACGGCTCGCCATGGGCGGACGTGACCTCGAAAGCAACACCATAGAGGTGGCCCGCCGCGACACGCTGACCAAAGAGACCGTGTCGTGCGAAGGCATCGAGCAACATGTCAAGGCGCTTCTGGAGGAGATTCAGGAGAACATCTACAAAAAGGCAGCCAATTTCCGCGCTGCCCAAACCCGCGAAGTGAATTCCTACGAAGAGTTCAAGGAGGAGATCGAAAAAGGAGGATTCCTGCTGTGCCACTGGGATGGCACCCCGGAAACAGAAGCGCTGATCAAGGAGGAGACCAAGGCCACCATCCGCTGCATTCCGCTGGAGGGCGACAAGACACCCGGCAAATGCATGGTGACGGGAAAACCGTCGGCGCAACGGGTCATTTTTGCCCGGGCGTATTAATCTCCCTACAGGCTGATGGCAACAATCAAACAGTGGATCACCGCCTTTCGCCTGCGGACACTCTTTCTGGCTGTGGCGACGGTCGTCCTGGGAAGCGGGCTGGCCTGGCACGAAGGCCTGTTCAGCTCCTCCACGCTCCTCCTGGCCACCTTGCTCGCCGTGTCCATACAGATACTGGCCAATCTGGCCAACGATCTCGGCGACTACCAGAAAGGAACCGATATCACCGGCCGCCGGCAGGGCCCTTCCCGCGCCCTGCAAAGCGGCAACATCTCCCCCCGGGAGATGAAAGGGGCCATTGTTGTTTTTGTGGCAATCTGTGTGGCAGCAGGACTGACACTGGTTCTCCACGAAGAGGCTTTCAGAGACGGCCTTTCCGCAGGAGTCCTCATCGGGCTCGGAGCATTGTGTATCCTCGCTGCGCTGTTTTACACCATCGGGAAAAAGGCTTACGGATACAAAGGCTGGGGCGACTTCTTTGCCTTTTTCTTTTTCGGGCCTGTGCCGGTCATCGGCACCTACTTCCTGCACACCCACACCGTTGGTTTTCAACCCGTGTTGCCCTCAATAAGCCTGGGGCTGATCAGCTCGATGATCCTCAATATCAACAACATGCGTGACATTGAGAACGACAGGGCATCCGGGAAGATTACTTTTGCCGTCAGGCTGGGACTGCCCGCAGCAAAAAAATATCATGCGGCGATGACCATCGTCTCCTTTCTCTGCCTTGCCGGGTACAATATCCTTTTCGAGTCCGCTCCCTGGTACCGGTACCTGTATCTCCTCGTGTTTATCATTCCCTTCAAAATCCTCAACGACATAAGAGACAAGAGCGATCACCAACTGGATCCATATCTGAAGACCACCTCACTTTCGGGGCTTCTGCTGGCGCTCACTTTTGCAGTTTGCATCAACCTGTAAAAGTGCGTTCTACCTCATTTCCACCTCCACCACACAATCCGTCTCATCGGGAATCCGTTCCAGCTGTAACACAATGCCATCGGCAGCTCTGGTAATTTTTACCGGTTTCCTGCCGGCGAAAAAATGCACAGCCTTAACCTGCTTGGCCTCTATGGGCAGGTAGAGTGCATCATCCTTCAGGTTCAGGATATGCACAAAGAGCCTGTTCCCTTTCCGGGTGGTCACCCCCCAGTCACGCGGACCAATATCACCGCCACGGGTCCCGTACACAGTCTCGCCGTACGTTTTGAGCCACTCTCCCATGGCATTGTAGCGCTGCACGGCAATATCGGGAAACGTACCGTCGGGCCGAGGCCCCACGTTCATCAGCAGGTTGGCATTGTTTCCCGCAGCCTTCACCAGGTAATGGATCAACTCCTTCTCCGATTTGTAATTTTTGTCGGTGATGTTGTATCCCCAGGAACGATTCATGGTCTCGCAGGTCTCCAGAGGCAGCAGGCCAATGGTTGCGGTGCCGGAATAGCCGGACTGATTTTGTCCCGGCAGATCCTTTTCGAAGGTCTGGCCATCCTCCCCCTCCAGGGGCGCTATATGATGATTGTTGATGATCAGGCAGCCCGGCTGAATCCGGTGAATATGATCGTAGATCTCCCTCAGGCGCCAGTCGAAGTGGTCCGGCTGATCCCACTTCCCGTCGAACCAGATTGCGCCGACCTCCCCGTAGTTTGTCAGCAGCTCCGTGAGCTGATTCAGCATGAACCGGTGATAACTCTCCCAATCGCCCTGTTCTGTGCGTCCGACCCCTTTTCCTGTTCTGCCAATCGGATAATAGTCGGCCCTGGCCCAGTCGAGCAGCGAATAGTAAAAATGCAGTCTTATTCCCTGCCTGCGGCATTCATCGGCCAGCTCTCCGATGACATCCCGCCTAAAGGGAGTGGCATCCACGATGTTGTAGGGTGATTGCTTCGTGCCGAACATGGAGAAGCCATCGTGGTGGCGTGTGGTGATACAGATATACTTCGCTCCGGAAGCTTTCACGTGTGACACCCACGTGGCGGCATTGAATCTGGAAGGGTAAAAGCCGTCTGCCAGGGTGGCATACTCCCTATGGTCAATGTTTTTGTTGTTCATGATCCACTCTCCGTCGGCCATCATGCTGTAGATACCCCAGTGGATAAAAACGCCGAACTTCATATCCTGAAACGCCTCCCGGTTATTCAGATTTTCTTCCGACGGATTGTAGCGCTGTTGTGCCGTTATTCCGGCAGTGGCCAACAGGAAGGCAAAAAGAAGGATGATGAACTGCTTCATGTTATTTTATTGTTTTTTATTTGTTGTCTCCATGAAATGAATCAGTTGCGCAATGGCATCCTGATCTTCAAACTCAACCTTATGATCGGCAATGTACTGATCGTATTGCTGTTTGTTCTTTTTATACAAACTTTTCAATTGTCTCATCAATTTGATCTCTTTCCAGCCCGCCCCGTTATCCAGGATGTATACTGTATAGGGTTTTACTTCGAAATCGTCGGGAAGCTGCAGCTCATAAAATCTTCCGCCACTGGACCAGCTGGAGTAGCTGTCTACAGATGATGTCTGCGACGTTCCTCCGTATCCGGCCGGTTTTCCGGGAGGAATTATCCGGCACTTGTATTGTGCACAGAGCAGATAGCCGTCCCGATGAAGCACTTCGACAAACTTTTTTTTGTAGAGGACAAACTTTCTGCCGCTTATGTACACGGTATCAATCTGGCTGAGTGAAGGTTCTGACAAGGCAAGCACCTGGCCGTTCTGGTTGAATACCATCTCCTCGGTTGCAGCATTAAAATTGAGCAGCGCCGGGTTCTCCTGGCCGTTTTTCATCAATACTTTCCCTTGCACAAACTCCGGAAACAGATAGTGTGAGATCTCCTTTCTCTGCCGCGCATACGCAGAAGCATTCATCATCAGGAACAATAACAGGATCAGCGACGCACATAGCAATGGATTCTTTGCAACAACCGGCTCCTTGCGGGCAATTGCGGGACATGTTCGTTTCATAGACAGATAAATAAAAGAGTACTAAGTACTAAAAACAGGCTTAAAACAGTAAAGATAAGGTATATTTTTTTTTTGCAGAAATAATTAACACAATATTCCCTTTCCATTCACTCATTTGGAATATTTATGTAACTTTGTTCGATTGATAAACCAACATCTCTCGCCTATGTTTGACAATAACAAACGTGCATTTATCGCTATCAGCGCAGAAGCAGAAGTATGCCTGATCCCCAGGATGGCGAACCGCCACGGCCTTATCACCGGTGCTACGGGAACCGGAAAGACGGTTACCCTCCAGACACTATCCGAGACATTCAGTGAAATGGGCGTGCCCGTCTTCGCCGCCGACATGAAAGGCGATCTCTCCGGCGTGGCCAAAATTGGCGGAAACAAGGAGAGCGTAAACAAGCGGGTGGATGGTTACAACCTGAAAGAGAAAGGGTTTGAATACAAGGCCTTCCCGGTGCGCTTCTGGGATGTATTTGGTGAGCAGGGACATCCGGTGCGCACCACCGTCACCTCCATGGGGCCGCTGTTGCTGGAACGGCTGCTCGACCTGAACGAGACACAGGGAGCCATCCTGACGATGGCTTTCAGGATTGCCGACGACAACGGCCTGTTGCTGATCGACCTGAAAGACCTGCAGAAAATGCTACAATATATTGGCGATAACCGCGCACAATTTACCACCCGCTACGGCAATATTTCTCCCGCCAGCATTGGCGCCATTCAGCGCGGGCTGATGCGTCTGGAAAGCGAAGGAGCCGACAAGTTCTTTGGCGAACCTGATCTGGAGATTACCGACTTCATACAAACGGAACAGGGCAAGGGTGTGATCAACATTCTGGCTGCCGATAAGTTGATGAACTCACCCCGCGTCTACACCACCTTTTTGTTGTGGCTGCTGGACGACCTTTACGAGACACTTCCCGAGGTGGGCGACATGGATAAGCCGAAGCTGGTCTTCTTCTTCGACGAGGCCCATCTGTTGTTCAACGATATGCCCGGCGCGTTGCTCGAGAAGGTGGAGCAGATTGTACGCCTCATCCGCTCCAAGGGGGTGGGTGTTTACTTCTGCACGCAGAACCCCGCAGACATACCCGAGAGCATCCTCGGTCAGCTCGGCAACAGGGTGCAGCACGCCCTGCGCGCCTATACCCCCAACGATCAGAAAGCGGTAAAGGTGGCGGCCAACACGTTTCGCCCCAATCCAAAATTCAACACCGAAGAAGCCATCACCCAGCTTAACACGGGAGAGGCCCTGGTGTCGTTTCTCGACGAGAAAGGGGCTCCGCAGATGGTGGAACGAGCCAACATCCTCCCCCCTCAGGGACAGATAGGCCCCCTTACGGTGGGCGAGAGAGACCAGCTGATGCGCAGTTCGCTCATTTATGGGGTCTACGAGAAACTGGTCGACCGGGAGTCGGCCTACGAGATTCTGTCACAAAGGCAGGAGCTGCTCGAAGAGGAACGCCAACAGGCGGCAGCCGAGAAAGAGCGCATCCGCCAGCAAAAAGAAGCGCAAAAAGCTGCCCTGGAGGCAGAGAGGGCAAAGCGCGCCGCTGAAAGGCAACGAAAGGCCGACCAGGGTGTCCTGGGCGAAATCCTCACGCAGGTAGGGCGCAGCACCACTCGTCAGATCAGCAACCAGCTGGGCAGAACCATTACCCGCAGCCTGCTGGGTGCTCTCTTCGGCAAGAAATAAACTCTTCATGCATGTCCCATGTATACAACACTGTTCCGGCATTACCTGCTGAAAAGCTTCCGTTCGCCAGGGTATCACAAAAACCTGATCGTCAATATCCTCGTTGGCATCTCAGCCCTTTATTTGCTGGCAATACTTGTGATGACGGGCTTCATGCTGCCGAGGATACTGCAGGAGTTGGCTCCTCACTCCGATGCTGCTGTAACCTTCAACGGCATCATGATCTATGCCACGATTTTCCTGCTGATCATACGCTATCTGATGCAACCGTTAAACAGGCTGAACCTGGAGTGCTACCAGGTGCTGCCGGTCAAAAGATCAGTGCTGGTCAACTACCTGATTTTAAAACCACTGTTTAACCCGACAAACTATATCCTTCTCTGCCTGGCCATTCCTTTTGCCATCACGGGTGTCGCTCCTACGTACGGCACGGCAGGTGCCTTCCGTTTTGTGTTGATTGTCGTCTTCCTTATTTGGAACAACACCTTGCTGGCACCGCTGATGAAACGCAAATATAACAACATCATTTTTGGAAGCATCGCGTTGCTGGTCCTTGGAGGCGGACTGGCAGCACTCGAGTATTTCAGGCTCTTCTCTCTGTTTACACTGTCGCAGCAACTATTTGGTTTTCTTGCCGAAGCACCTTTTGCGTGGATTGCCGCATTGCTTCCCTGTGCACTTTCGGTCGCACTCAACAAGCTCTTTTTCGCCCGCAACTACTATCCCGAATCGTTCGAGAAACAAAGCAACCAGCGAGAAGCTACATCGCAACGGTTCACCTTTATGGAGCGCTTCGGAAAAATTGGCGAACTGATCTCGCTCGAGATCAGGCTGGTTCTTCGTCACAAGCGGACAAAGAGCACCTTTTATATGGCGTTCTTCTTCCTGTTCTACGGGCTTATTTTCTATCCCAACCCGGTGTACAACCAGAATTCGGGATGGTTGTTCTTTGTCGCTATATTCGTCACAGGTACGGGGATGCTGATGTTTGGGCAGTGGATCATCAACTGGGACGGAGCCCATTTCGATTTTCTGATGTCCAGGGATATAGACACCCTCACCTATATCCGGGGCAACTATTATCTGATGCTGGCGCTCTGCGTCGCCTCCTTTATTGCCACCACACCCTACTTCCTGTTTGGAAGGCAGATCATTCTCTATCACCTGGTGGCATTTGTCTACAACGCAGGCGTCAACATCTACGTTTATCTTTTCGGTGCCACCCTCAATACGAAACGGTTGGATCTTTCCAGAAGTTCATCGATGAATATGCAAGGGGTAAGTTATAAAAATTTCCTCGTGATGATCCCCCTGCTGGTGATTCCCATCACGCTGATTACGCTCTTTGGCCTCTTTTCAGCCACCCATATCGCGCTGATCATCATCGTCCTGCTTGGGTTGGCCGGCATCCTGTTTCGGGAGCCACTGCTGAAAGTGATCGAAAGACAGTTCCTGCGAAGAAAATATGTCCTCTGCGCAGGATTCCGCAAGAGAGAGTGAGGAGTTTAAAATAAAGATAAATCAACATATGCAAGACAACATACACAATTCTATCCCCCATGCCGACACCCCTCCCCCGGTGTTGCAGCCTCCCAGGCCCGAAGGGATCATTTCGGCCAGCCAGCTGAAGAAGGTATATGGCGGAACAACCGTACTAAACATCCCATTCCTGCAGATCAACAATGGCGAAAGCTTTGGGTTGGTGGGCAACAACGGCGCGGGCAAGACCACCTTCTTCCGGCTGATCCTCGACCTGATCGAAGCATCGTCGGGAGAGGTGCGGATAAACGGGGAAAGGGTGGCTCGTCGGGATGGATGGAAATCCATTGTCGGATCATTTCTGGACGAAGGGTTTCTAATCGATTTTCTCACCCCGGAAGAGTACTTTGCCTTCACGGCCAGGGTCTACCGGAAATCAGAAGGAGACATGACCGCCTTTCTTGAGTCGATGAAAGATTTCTTCAACGGAGAAATATTGGGGTCCGGCAAGCTGATCCGCGACCTCTCCAAGGGAAATCAGAAGAAAACCGGCATCGCCGCGGCGCTGATCGGCGACCCACAGATACTGATCCTCGACGAACCCTTTACCGCGCTGGACCCAACCTCGCAGATCCGGCTGAAACGAATGCTCAACGAACTGAAGAACAGCAGGAACATGACCATGCTGATCTCCAGCCACGACCTCAATCATGTGACTGAGGTGTGCGAGCGCATCGTGGTACTCGAGAAGGGACTGGTGGTGAATGACATCCGCACCGGCGAGAACACGCTGAAAGAACTGGAGTCCTATTTTGCAGTATGAAGCTCTCCATCATCTCCCTTTTCCGGCAGTACTGGTCCTGTTCCGATGTTTCGCAGGCACAATTCCCCTTCCATGATATGCCGGTTTGATAAAAGTTGTATCTTTGCCGTGCAAAAAAACAGAAAATGGAGGCACAAGAAAACACAGGTTCAGACCAACAGAAAAATATTAACCCAGTGGCCGACTGGTTCATCCGCTTGGTAAAAGGCATGCTTGTAGGGATTGGATTTATTCTTCCCGGACTGTCGGGAGGCGTACTGGCCGTAATTTTCGGCATCTACGATCCGCTTATCCGTTTCCTTGCCAACATCCGGCATAGGTTTACAAAGAACATCCTCTATTTCCTTCCCGTGGCCATCGGTGCCGCCATCGGCATTGTGTTGTTTGCCGTGGTGGTGGAAAAAGCGTTCGGCAGGTATGCCGCACAATTTGTCTGTCTATTTATCGGTTTTGTAGCCGGCACCTTTCCATCCCTCTATAAAACGGCTGGGAAAAAGGGCCGGAAAGCATCCGATATAGCGATCCTCCTTGTTTCCACACTCGCTATTTTCCTGCTGATGGTGGTCGGCGGACAGCAACTGACCGAAGTCACGCCCAATATTTTCGTGTGGCTGGGGTCGGGCCTGCTGATGGGATTGGGGCTGATTGTGCCGGGCATGAGCCCTTCCAACTTCCTCATCTATTTCGGACTGTACGACAAGATGGCCACCGGGATCAAGGATTTTGATTTCGGTGTCATCATCCCGCTGATCATCGGGTTTGTGCTGTGTGTCCTTCTCTTTGCGAGGGTAGCCTCTTATCTTTTTAAGAGGTATTACTCCGGCATGTACCATTTTATTCTGGGGATGGTGATCGGCTCCTCGCTCGCTATCTTTCCCACCGTGGTCTTTCCGGCTTTCACCTCCGTGCAGCTTGCCACCGCAGGATTAAGTTTTGGCGGTGCCCTTCTCTTTTGTGCGGTGCTTTTTATCGCGGGAACAATCGCCTCTTATCTTTTCAGTAAGGTGGAAGAGAAATACCCGCGGGAAGAGTTGCTCTGAACCACGGAGATCACGCTTCCCCGTTGTCGGCGATGACGATCCTGGGATTTCGTTCTTTCAGCTCGGCGATCAGCTCATCGATATCCGATGCTTTCACCCGTAGTACCTCAAATCCACGCACTTTATCGATACGAAGCTGATTTTTTTTAATCTTCTTCAAGCCAGTCATATCCCCAATGGCGATTCTTCTGTTTTTAGCGAAAAGAGTGAGTACAAAATGTATCTCCAGAAAATTCAGCTCGGTGACGGTATACTTCCTGATTGTGGTGGACAACATAAAGAGAATGGCGAAGCCAAAGTAAAGGATGTAAGACAAGACACTCTCGGCGTGCATATACCGGTAGACAATCATCCCCAGCAGCACGAGCGCTGCTATTCCCCAATAAAGATTCCCCATTCCGTTGTCTGCTTTGTATTTTTTCTCCATCGCTCTTCGATTTTCTTCCACAACAAAGATAGAAATAAAGGGGAAAATTCCGTTAATAAAATAAAATTATCCGGGAATAGACCAATCCCGCTTTTTTATCGACGAAGAGGATATTTGTCGACATCAACACTCTTCAATACGGGATAGACCGCTGAAATAAGGCCGTTTAAACCCGATAAATGATTGTTAATTGCCGATTGTTCTTTTAAACATTTCCCTATCTTTGGATGTCATAAACAGCGACAAATATTTATTCACTCTTAAATTTTAACAGTATGAAACGAGTAGTATTGATGGCCATGGCAGTGATTTTCACAACGAGCTTCTCTCTGATGGCACAACAAAACAGCGGGAGACAGGGACAGCGCGCGTCAGAGATGAGATGGACCGCCAAGGAACGTGCCGAGAGCATGGCAAAACAACTTGATCTCACAGCCGATCAGACAGCAAAGGTTCAGGCTCTCTTTGAAAAGCAGGATGCAAAACGTGCAGAGCAGGTTGCCAAGCAACGCGAAAAAAGAGACGAGTTACAGCAGGACCGCGAGAAACGGCGTGCAGAAATGCAGGAGCTGCGTAACAAGACTCTTGCCGAGAACGATGCCGAACTGGAGCAAATCATCGGAAAAGAAAAAATGGCACAGTGGAAAACCTATCGTGACGAGAGGATGAAAACAATGCGCGATACAAACCGCCAGGGCAGGCGTAACTGATTTCTCCGGAAAAGACGGTAAAAAAGAGTAATTACAGATCGACGGCCGGTTCCTTGTCGTGAACCGGCCGTCGATCTTTAGTAGTACTTGTCGTAAATGCGTGCAAACGCTTCGGTATTCCTGAACCGGTCGAGCCAGCTATTCAGGCTGTCCAGCAGCACCGGTGAATCTCTGCGCACTGCCCACGACTCAAATTGTGTAAAGCTTATGTCTGTTTCAACATCAATCTCAGGAAGTATTTTCGCCAGGCGCAGAGCCACTTTTTCGTCACACAGTGTGAAATCGATATCACCCGCCGCCACCATCATCACCAGCTGTTCCGCCTCGTACGTGGGGTCCTCCCGGATGAATATGGTATCGCCAATTTCGTGGGAAAGGTTGTTCAACCGCAGAATGGCAGGGGAGTCCTTCGCCACGTGGATGGTTTTCTTTGCCAGCTTCAGCTGCTGACGGATGGGTTCAATGCTGTCGTTGTAGGCAGCCTTACGCTGCACCAGCACCTGCTTGTTCAGCGTAAAGGGATTGGTAAAAGAGAACTTGTCTTTCAACTGCGAGTTTACGGGGATATTCCGTGCCACCAGATCATAACGGTGGTACAGCAACCCTTTCAGATTCTCGTCAAGGTTATTCTCCAGCGTAAGACGCACCTTCACTCCCCATTCTTCTTCAAGCGCCTGCATCATCTCCAGTTGAAACCCCTGCGTGGAATCGCCCGAAACATAATAGCCGATGGAATTGTAGTCGGTCACCACGTTCAATTCTCCCGAGGCCATGATCTCCCGGTAGTCACGCAGAGCCGAGGGAGGCTTTGTCGTACGGTTTATCGCGTTGCGCAACCACACCATGGCCACTATGGCAGCAACAAGCAACAGAAGATAAAGAAAGAGTTGTTTCTTCAATTTCAACAGAATTAATTATGCAGATTCACCGAGATCCCCAATTTAAGTCCGAAAGGGTTCACGGGGTAGCCCGGCAGTGAAAAATATTCCTGTGGCTTAATTACCTGCGATGCCAGATTGTAGAACATCACAAAAAAGCGGGTCTGCTTCAGGTGCATGTTTGCATAGGCAGTGGCAATGGGATAGTTTCCGATCTCCTTTTCCTGCTGGTTATAAAACTGCAGCAGCGCTGGTTCATACCCCGGGGCATGGTATTTGGTGTGGTAATGAACATCCACACCCAGCTGCAGGGTGAGTTCATTCACAATTTTCGTTTTCAGATACATGTTGGAATAGAGGCTGAGCGAAGGCACCGGAATCACCGACTCGTTGCTTGAGGTCTGGTAGACCAGCTGGTTATCCCAGTTGAAGATGCCAAGGCGCAGACTTTGCTCCACACGTGCTGTCAGCACCTGTATGTTGCCATTTTCCTGGGCAATGTTTTTATTCTGGTCAAAGTAGATGAAGTTCTGCAGATTCTCCACGCCCGCACTCAGGGTGGTATTTGTAAACGGGATATGCAGTTTTCCGCCCAGATATACCCTGCGTATATCCCCAAAATCGCGATCCCACCGGAAATACTTGGAAAAGTAATGATCCTGCAGATATTTCGGTCGCAGGTTTTTGATGTAAGCCTCCGCCGACAGCGTGGTGCGTCGACCTGCAATATCGAAGCCGGTCTCCACATCACCCATCGCCCTGAACTCTCCCAGGTTCACCCCCAGCAGGCCCAGGTCGGCACGGATGTTGAACAACAGGTTGTCCCCCTGTTGCTTGTTGAGTACGCCCCCCACAGTGACGGCACTCTCCCGGTGCTGATTGTATCCGGGGCCAACGCTGTCCCGTTGGGTATAGTTACGCAGGTCGTACTCCAGAAAAGCGGTCAGCCCAAACTTCACCCAATCCCTGAAGCCTTCGCGCAGGCTAAGGGAAACGCTGTTCTTGAAGGAGGTATACCGGATGCTGTCGTCCACCGCCCCTTCGTAGTAGCGGTTGTCGTAAAACTGGTCGATATACTGCATCCGCCCCCCGTCTACATCCACGTAGGCTGTATCGTACGACAGGAATCGGCGATGTTGCTGTGTGTATTGCGTTGAAAATCCGATGCTTGCCACCGGAACGAACGTACCCGGCCCCTTGTGCAGCGAATCACCGGGAATCTCTCTGTACCCCAGGTTGTATCGTCCGGACAAAAAATAACGGTTATTGCGCAAGGAGTTCCAGGTCTTGGTAAATTTAACGGGGATATCGTTCGAGGTAAAACTCTGCTCTATTGCATCGGGATCGGTAATGAACTGTTCGTCGGTGATGCCGCCGTTTTCAAAATTGGCCAGCGACCCCAGGTTCATGAATGCATGTGCTTCAATCCTGTCGGAGATGTAATTCCCAAAGAGAGAGAAGTTGCTATGCTTCACCGACTGGGAGGCATAGAAGCCGCGAGCGTTGATCAGATCCACATCCATTCCCACATTCAGCTTTTTCCCGAAGTTGGAGGTGAGCCTTGCCTCGAGCCGCTCCTCCCGGGTCTGTTTGGGCCCGGCACGCTGATAGTTGATGCGGGAATAAGGGATGCGTGTGTTGACAAACAACAGCTTCTCCGGATCTCTCAGATAATGCGTATAGGCATTGTTGAAAACAAAAGTCTCGGTTTCTCCCCGGTCGTAAAAAATCTTTGAGATCGACGGCGATCCCAGCGGCGCCAGGAACCCCATGGCCACCGACTGGCCGTCGGGGAGAGTGGTCTGCTGGTAGTTGTGCAGCAGCGTATCCGACTCGGCCGGAAGACGGTTACCCGTGCGGGCATCCAGCCGCCAGAGAGTCATTTGTGCCAGTGCCCTCAGCGAGTCGGCCTCAGCCCCGTGATCGTGAATCAAATGATCGAGCTGAGTCTGTCGCGGCGACGGCTTCAGCGAGTCGGGATGAGTGGCTATCTGCGACGAGTCGGGCATAATAATCCGGGCCTGCGGGTAGGCAGCCGTGATGCATAGTATCGTCGCCAGAAGAGATATATACAGCTTTTCTTTCATCGGATGCAAATCTACATAAAAAATCGCCATGCGGTCACAAAGAACGTTGCTTTTCTGTTGTTTTTGATAATTTTTGAGTGCCCTGTTTATTCCGTGATCCCCATTTTTCTCATTAAAAAACTGGCATTCATATTTTGCGCAATCCCCTCCTGAAGTCTATAGGTAAAGGTCAGCGTATCTTCCTGAATGCGGGCATCAAAATGCCAATTTCCAATCTCCTGCGGAAACTCATCTTCCAGGTTGCCCAATGCCAGGTCGTGTGTGGCAATGATGCCATTTCCCCCAAGCCTTACCAATCGTTTCATCAGGGCCAGCGACCCCTTCTGTTTGTCTTCGGAATTGGTTCCTTTCAAAATCTCGTCCAGAATGATAAAGATGCCAGCCTCACCGGCCTCCAGCCGGTCTATGATCATCTTCAGCCGCTTGAGTTCAGCAAAGAAATAGGATTCGCTGTTTACCAACGAGTCTGAAGTTCTGAGGTTGGTCAATAACCTACCCGGATAAAACCTCATTTTATTTGCGCAAGCGGGCAAGCCCACCGATGCCAGCAGATGATTTACACCAATCGTTCTCAGGTAGGTGCTCTTACCCGCCATGTTGGCTCCGGTGATAATCATAAAAAACGGTTTACGGGAAATATCGATATCGTTCTTTACGCATTTCTCGCGCGATATAAGCGGGTGCCCCAATCCTTCCCCCCGGAAGCAGTAGCTATCGGCAATCTCCGGATAGGCGTAATCGGGATGATTGATGGCAAAAGTACCCAATGATATCAGTGCATCCATCTCCGCCAAGACAGAAAACCATGTTTTGATATCACCGCCATAGGTTTTCATCCAGTTCTCAATTTTTAATGCGTAACGCGTAGTCCAAAGGAATACGGGGTTCAGGATTAGCATGGCAAGAGTAAATCCCACGTCCAGGCTGCGGGTATAGTGTGCTAGTTCCTCAACCACATCCGATGCTCGTTTGGCCTTACACGCAAGCTTTTTCCGAAGCGACTTTAAGGAGGGTGCTTCCGGCTTTTCCTGTTCCAGCAATTTCAGCAAGCCGGCGTAAGCATTCAGGGTTTTCGATTTTTTATCGAAGAGCAGCCCGATGGATCTCGCCTTTTTTATGGGTATCAGGGAGAGTACCAACGTCAGAAAATAAAGATGGAAGAACAAGTTTCCCGGAACAATTCCAACAAGCCATAAAATCACAAAAACAAGATACGAAAAGGGGACTATCCATACGGCAAGTTTCCAAAACAGATGACCGATTGACTTTTTGTCGTCACGCAAGTCCGCCCCGTCCCTTCCGTACAAGACCGGGGGAAAGTTTCCTTCCTCCCTATCGTCGCGGGATGCTTTTAATCCGGCAACTCTAAAGAGAAGGCAAAACTCTTCCTTCTTCGCTAATTCTTTCACAGCTTCTTGTCTTTCCTCAATACAATCCTTACTTGTCAGGGGAGACTGAAAAATATCGGCTAACATTTCTTTTCCCAAAGGCAACACGGTTCTGTTGACCTGCTGAAAAACAGACTTTTCACCAAAAAGATCCAGATCAAAACTGAAGGGATGATGGGGATCGATCTTTTCAGGAGCACCGTCAAAGGCCGAGAAATCGTGAAGAAATCCTTTTAACTCATTCTCGGCGATGAGCGACAACGACTCTGCCGACTCTTTCTGTTCCGACAGTTTATTATGTCGCTTTAGCGACAGTGCAAAAACAATCGCTATGACTAAAACAGAAGCGAGAAGCAGATACAAGTGTTGTGCGAAAGCGTATATGACAAAAAAGCATCCGACAAAAAGCACCAGCCGGAAAATGCCGTGTGTGTAGATTCGTTTTTTCAAACGGTTAATCGTTCGTTGGCTATCAGATGCCAAAATCTCATAAGAATGTATCCTCTCTTCAATCGTCATCACATCTTTGTTGTTTTCACGTTTATTTATTGCCGCAAATTTACATGTTTTTCCTTTTGGTATCACACAAACAAAAATATAGTATGGGAATCCCTTCGTCCAATTCAGGGCCGCCCCTCCCCCGGGAGAAAAAACAATTTCCGCAAACCCTGAATAAAAAAACTGTCATTCCACACGACATTTAAAATAAATCCATTATCTTTGCACCAACTATACGATAAAAATGAAAGTAAACAAGTTCCATCATCATCATTTTCATACTTGCAATCAGGCGAGTTGAGATAGATATGTACGAACACGAAAGTCTATATTTATACACCCGTCTGAATAAAATCAGGCGGGTTTTTTGTTAAGCTCATACCGGTTTTATTCGACAAAAAGAACAGCACAATGGAAAAAATCAAAATCGCTATCCAAAAGAGCGGCAGGCTAAGCGAGAAATCGATCGACCTCCTCACCGAATGCGGCATCAAGGTGTCGAACGGCAATAGAAAACTAAAAACCGACGCCTCCAACTTCCCCATGGAGATCCTCTTCCTTCGCGACGACGACATTCCCCAGTACGTGGAGCAGGGAGTGGCCGATATCGGGATCCTGGGCGAGAACGAGGTGTGGGAAAAAGACAAGGAGGTGGAGGTGATCGAGAAGCTGGGTTTCGGCAACTGCCGCCTCTCGCTTGCCATCCCGAAAGACGACCTGTACACCGGGCTCGGCTACTTTAACGGCAAGCGCGTTGCCACGAGCTACCCGAAGATCCTGCACAACTTTTTCCGGCAGAAAGGCATCGATGTGAAAATTGAGGAGCTGGGCGGCAGCGTCGAGATCGCTACCGGCATTGGCCTGGCAGATGCCATCTTCGACATCGTGAGCACCGGCAGCACCCTGCTGATGAACGGGCTGAAGGAGGCGGAGACGGTCATCAAAAGCGAGGCGGTACTGATTGGTAACAAGAACCTCTCCCCCGCAAAAGCGAAACTCCTGGAGCAGCTGCTGTTCCGCATCAAGTCGTACAAAAACGGACAGGGGAGAAAATATGTCCTGCTGAATGCCCCCAACGAGGTGATTCCCGACATAGTACGGCTGTTGCCGGGGATGCGCTCCCCCAGCATCCTGCCGCTGGCCGATGAAGGCTGGAGCAGCGTGCACTCGGTAATCAGCGACGACGACTTTTGGGAGGTGATCGATGAGCTGAAGCGTCACGGCGCCGAAGGCATCCTGGTTATTCCCATCGAGAAGATGATACTATAACTGACAAACAATGAAAACAATAAGCAACCCTTCGCAAAGCAAATGGCAAAAGCTTGCCGAACGGCCGTTGATCAAACAGCGCAAGCTGATGGACACGGTGGAGAAGATGTTCTACGACATCCACCGCAAGGGCGATAAGGCTGTGCTCGATTACAGCCGCAAATTCGACTTCCCCGAACAGGTGCAACTGGAGGTGAGTCAGGATGCCCTTGAAAAAGCAGCAGGCCTGGTACCCGAACGGCTGAAGCAGGCCATTGAGATGGCACGGACAAACATCGAGACCTTTCACCGCTCACAGCAGGAGGAAGTACGCAAGGTAGAAACAGCCCCGGGCGTCGTCTGCTGGCGCGAGCCGCGCCCCATAGAGCGGATCGGCATCTACGTCCCCGGGGGCACCGCCCCCCTCTTCTCGACCGTGCTCATGCTTGCCGTGCCGGCCAGGATAGCCGGCTGCAGCGAGATCGTGGTCTGCACACCGCCCAACGAAAAGGGAGAGATCCATCCCGCCATCCTCTTCGCCGCACAGCTCACGGGGATCACGAAGATCTTCGCTGTCGGAGGCATTCAGGCCATTGGCGCCATGACCTTCGGTACGGAGAGCATCCCCAAAGTGGACAAGATCTTTGGCCCCGGCAACCAGTACGTGATGGCGGCAAAACGTTCGGCACAGTTCTACGGGGTGGCCATCGACATGCCGGCCGGCCCCAGCGAGGTGCTCATCATCGCCGATAAAAGCTGCACCCCCTCGTTTGTGGCAGCCGACCTGCTGTCGCAGGCCGAACACGGCCCCGACAGCCAGGTGATCCTGCTCTCCGACAGCAAGCAGGTGATCAAGGCGGTGAACAAAGAGCTCGACCTGCAGCTGGAAGCCCTGCCCCGGAAGGAAACAGCCTTGCAGGCACTCAAAAACAGCAAGGCCATCCTCTTCCGCGACCTGGACGATTGCATCGCTTTCAGCAATCAATATGCTCCGGAACACCTGATCATCGCGACGGAGAACCCGGTACTGCTGAGCCGCGGCGTCGTGAGCGCAGGCTCCGTCTTCCTCGGCAACTACAGTTGCGAAAGTGCGGGCGATTATGCCAGCGGCACCAACCACACACTGCCCACCAGCGGCTATGCCAGAGCGTACAGTGGCGTCTCGCTCGACAGCTTCGTGAAGAAGATCACCTTCCAGCACCTCAGCGAGGAGGGCATCCTCAGCATTGGCCACGCAATTGAGATCATGGCGGAAGCAGAACAGCTGCACGCACACAAGAATGCCGTGACGCTGCGCCTGGGCGCCGTCACCGCCAAACGGCTGCAGGCAGCCACCGAGTCAACCCCGGAAAACAGTACAGAAGAAGAAAAAGAACATGAAAGAGTTTGATTTACAGTCGCTGGTACGTCCCAACATCTGGGAGCTGAAGCCCTACTCCAGCGCCCGCGACGAGTTTACAGGAGATGAAGGCATCTTCCTCGATGCCAACGAGAACCCCTTCGGCAGGAAGAACCGCTATCCTGACCCGCACCAGCGCAGGCTCAAGAAAGCGCTGTCGGAGCAGAGGCGCATCCCCGTGGAGAACATCTTTATCGGGAACGGCAGCGACGAGGTGATCGACCTGGTCTACCGCATTTTCTGCGAGCCCGGCAAAGATCGAGCAATCATCTGCCCCCCCACCTACGGGATGTACGAGGTCTCGGCCAACATCCACAACGTGGAGGTGGTGCACGTCCCGCTCACCCCCGATTTTGAGCTGAACATCGACGCGATACTCTCGCACGATGCCCGCTGCCTCTTCGTCTGTTCCCCCAACAACCCATCCGGGAACCGGCTGAAGAACGTAGAGAGGCTGCTGGAAAAGTTCCCGGGCATCGTGATCGTGGACGAAGCCTACATCGACTTCTGCAGCGAGCCGAGCTACACGGAGCGGCTTTCCCGGTATCCCAACCTCATCGTGATGCAAACGTTTAGCAAAGCCTGGGCACTGGCCAGCGCACGCGTGGGCATCGCCTATGCAAGCACCGCCATCATCGCCCTGATGGACAAGACAAAGCCACCCTACAACGTGAGTGCGTTCAATCAGGAGGAGGCGCTTAAAGCCCTCTCCAAACCCGAAAAACAGGCTTACCGCGTTGACGTGATCCTGCGCGAAAGGGCAATCCTCGAAAATGAACTGCCCAAGCTGCCGCTGGTGCGCCGTGTCTATCCTTCCGATGCCAATTTCCTGCTGGTGGAGGTGGACAATGCCGACAAGCTCTACAACCACCTGGTAACCCGGAAAGTGATCGTAAGGAACCGCAGCAGCGTGGTCCGCAACTGCCTCCGCATCACGGTGGGAACACCCGAAGAAAACCGGATCTTACTGGAAGAACTAAGCAACTACACACAATCATGAAGAAAGTATTATTCATCGACCGCGACGGAACGCTGATCATCGAACCCAGTGACGAACAAATTGACAGCCTGGAGAAGCTGGAGTTTTATCCGGGAGTATTCCAGTATCTCTCCCGCATTGCCGCCGAGCTGGAATATGAGCTGGTGATGGTCACCAACCAGGACGGCCTCGGCACCGCCTCCTTCCCCGAAGAAACATTCTGGCCGGCACACAACAAGATCCTCCGGGCCTTCGAAAACGAGGGCGTCCGCTTCAGCGAAATACTGGTCGACCGCTCCTTTCCACACGAGAACCTGCCCACCCGCAAACCGGGCACGGCCCTGCTGACGCACTACCTGAAGGGCGGTTACGACCTGACGAACTCCTACGTCATTGGCGACAGGATGACGGACGTACAGCTGGCCCAAAACATGAATTGCAAATCCATCTTGCTGAGCAACGAGTCCCTCCCCGGAGCCACCCTTTGCACCCCCTCGTGGGGCGAGATCTACCGCTTCCTGCAAGCCCAACCCCGTACGGGCAAGGTGCACCGGAAGACCTCCGAGACCGACATCCGGGTGGAAGTCAACCTCGACGAGAGCGGCCAGAGCAGCATCTCCACCGGGCTGGGCTTCTTCGACCATATGCTGGATCAGATTGCCCGCCACGGCAACATCCGCATGACGGTGCAGGTGAAGGGCGACCTCCACATCGACGAGCATCACACCGTAGAAGATACCGGCATCGCGCTGGGAGAAGCATTTCTCCAGGCACTGGGGCAGAAGAAGGGGATCTCCCGCTACGGCTTTATGCTGCCCATGGACGACTGCCTTGCGCAGGCTGCCATCGACTTCGGCGGTCGCCCCTGGCTGGTGTGGGACGCCGTTTTTCAGCGCGAGTACGTGGGCGATGTACCCACGGAGATGTTTATGCACTTCTTCAAGTCGTTCAGCGACAGCGCAAAGTGCAACCTCAACATCAAGGCAGAGGGCGACAACGAGCACCACAAGATAGAGGCCATCTTCAAAGCCTTTGCCCGCGCCGTGAAAATGGCCGTAAAACGTGGGGAGACAGAAGGCATCCCCAGCACAAAAGGAGTGTTATAACACGAAAGGAGATTATACAATGATCGCCATCATCAAATACAATGCAGGGAATATTGCGTCGGTAGAAAATGCAGTGAAACGCCTCGGCTACAACTGCAGGGTGACGGACGACATCGACGAAATACTGGGTGCCGGCAAAGTGATCTTCCCCGGCGTAGGAGAAGCAAAGTCCGCAATGATCTACCTGAAGGAAAGAGGATTGGACACGGTGATTAAATCGCTGCTTCAGCCCACGCTGGGCATATGCCTGGGACTGCAGCTCATGTGCAGCCATTCCGAGGAGGGAGACACCCCCTGTCTGGGCATCTTCGATGCGCAGGTGAAAAAGTTCCCCCCCGGAGAGATCGTCCCCCACATGGGATGGAACAACCTGTCCGATCTTCAAGGCCCCCTTTTCGCCGGCTTTGGCAACGAAGACACGGTCTATTTCGTGCACAGCTATTATGCCGGAATCTGTCCGCAGACCATCGCCACGAGCAACTATCTTGTGTCGTTCAGCGCGGCCATGCAGAGAAAAAATTTCTATGCCACGCAGTTTCACCCCGAGAAGTCGGGCAGCGTGGGCGAACATATTTTACACAATTTTTTGAGATTATGAGAATTATCCCCGCCATCGACATCATCGACGGCAAGTGCGTGCGCCTGACGAAAGGCGACTACAGCACCCGGAAGACCTATCGCAACAATCCGCTGGATGCGGCAAAGGAGTTCGAAGACCACGGCATACGCTACCTCCACCTGGTGGACCTCGACGGTGCCAAATCGAAACACATCGTCAACCACCGCGTGTTGCACGACATCGCCACGAAGACATCGCTGAAGATCGACTTTGGCGGCGGCATCAAGTCGGACGAAGATGTGCGGATCGCCTTTGAAAACGGAGCCGGGCAGATCACCGGCGGAAGCATTGCCCAGCAGCAGCCCCCACTCTTTAAGCGGTGGCTCGCGGCCTACGGAGCAGACAAGATCATCCTCGGCGCAGACAGTCACCACAGAAAGATCGCCACCAACGGCTGGCAGCAACAGTCCGAAGAAGACGTGGTCGATTTCATTTCCGACTACGAGAAAGAGGGCGTACGCTATGTCATCTGCACCGACATCGCGAAGGACGGCATGCTGGAAGGCCCCTCCACCGACCTCTACAAGGAGATCCTTGCCAAAACGAACGTTCAGCTTATCGCCAGCGGGGGCATCACCTCCCTCCAAGACCTGCACTCCCTCCGTGAGTTGGGCTGCGAGGGCGCCATCATCGGCAAAGCCATTTACGAAGGAAAGATCCAACTATCCGAACTCCGGGAGTTTCTCTCTTAACCGATTACACACATAGAACGCTGAAAGATAATCACAAAAAAGCCAATACAATGCTGAAGAAAAGAATAATTCCCTGCCTCGACATCAAGGACGGGCGCACCGTAAAAGGAGTCAACTTCGTGGGACTTCGCGATGCGGGCGATGCGGTGGAGCTCGCCAAACGCTATGTGCAAGAGGGAGCCGACGAGCTGGTCTTTCTCGACATCACCGCCACGGTCGAGAACAGGAAGACACTCGCCGAGCTGGTCCGCCGGGTGGCAGAAGCCATCAACATCCCCTTTACGGTGGGTGGCGGCATCCGCACCCTCGAAGATGCACAGGCCATCATCAAGGCAGGTGCCGACAAGGTGAGCCTGAACACCTCCGCTGTAGAAAATCCCAAGCTGATCACCGAAATAGCCGGGCAGTTTGGCAGCCAGTGCGTGGTGCTCGCCATCGACACGAAGCTGGAGGAGAACGGCGAGTGGATGGTCTATGTACACGGCGGAAGAACAGCTACCCCACTCCGCACTGTCGACTGGGCCAAAGAAGGAGAACAGCGCGGAGCAGGCGAGATCCTGCTCACCTCGATGAACAACGACGGCACCAAAAGCGGATTTGCCCTCGACATCACACGCCGTGTGAGCGAAGCGGTACATATCCCGGTGATCGCCTCGGGGGGAGCAGGCACCCTGGAGCACTTTGCCCAAGTGTTCACCGAGACCAAAGCAAGTGCGGCCCTGGCAGCCAGCATCTTCCATTTCGGCGAGGTCCCCATCCCCACCCTGAAACAATATTTACAAGAACAACAGATTCCCGTACGGCTACTATCCGGGGAATGAACAGATACATTCACACACAAAAAAACAGACAAGTGGACATTGATTTTCAAAAAAACGAAGGACTGGTTCCGGTCGTTATTCAGCACGCCAGCACGCTGCAGGTATTGATGCTGGGCTATATGAACGAAGAAGCACTGGAAAAAACCAGGGCAGAAGGCAAGGTAACCTTCTACAGTCGCAGCAAGCAACGACTGTGGACCAAGGGAGAGACCTCGGGCAACTTCCTCACCGTCGAGGAGATACGGGTCGACTGCGACCACGATACGCTACTCATTAAAGTGCATCCGCAGGGGCCGACCTGCCACACCGGCAGCACCTCCTGCTTTCAGGAAGAGACCCCCAAAGGGTTCCTCTACGAACTGGAGAAAGTGATTGAACAACGCATCACCGAGAACCCCGAAGGCTCCTATACCGCCCGCCTGTTCAGTCGCGGCGTGAACAAAGTAGCCCAGAAGGTAGGCGAAGAAGCCGTGGAGCTGGTGATTGAGGCAAAGGACAACAACCTCGACCTGTTCCGGAACGAAGCCGCAGACCTGCTCTATCATTATCTTATTTTACTGAAGACGAAGGACTTGAAGCTTCAGGATATTGAAGCGGTGTTAAAGGATAGGCACAAATGATCCATACCTTCCGGCCGTCGGCCAGGGTAGTGGCAAAAAGATAACAGTCGCCCCCCTCTTTGAGGCCGCTCCTCTTGCGGATTTCGGCGACAGACATCGGAAAATTGCGGACAGCGATGTTCGCTTTTTTCGTTTCCGACAGAAAGACACGCAGGTTCTTTTTGTTCGGCACAAAACAGGAATCCACCTCAAACGTACGTCCCGGGAAATCAGCCACCCGGCTGTCCGAGGTGTACAGGTGACTATGCCGATGCAGCTTCTTCACCCCATACCGGTTCGCCACCGCGTTGAAGGCACCCGCTTTCAGCACCGAGGCGTTGGGCTCGTAAAGGAACCTCCCGGGTTCGGGAGCCAGCACCGCCTCCTGCGCCTCCTCAGCCGGGGTAAAACCAAAGGCCACCCTCTCCCCTCCTCGAAGCAGGTTCACCGTCTGGCAGATGCACTCACCCCCCTCCTTCGATAAGACAAAAAGCAACTCTTTGCATTCGTTCTCCACGGAGACGACATGTACCTCACGCACATCGCCCAGTGTTTTCAGGGCCAGGGAGATATCCAGCATCGGCGAGTACTTGATCATGATCCGGTCCGCCTTCTCCAGGAGTCCCTCTTTCAGTCGCGTGAGGTCCGGTGTACAATCCCCGATCCGGAAAACTTTCCTGCCCCCTTCCTCTCTGCGTGCCGGGTCCAGGTACACCAGATCCGCCCTCTCCATGTGCGAAACATACTCCTCGCTTTTCCCCTGTATCACCGTCGCATTCTTCAGCTCCAGCAGTCCGAAGTTATGAGCGGCCAGGGCACAAAGTTCCTCGTTCTGCTCCAGGTAGACCGCCCGGCCGAAGCGAGGCGCCAGAAAAGAAAAATCGACCCCCATGCCACCGGTTAGATCCACAAGACGCGCTTTCCCTTCCGGTGCCAGCGATGCCTTGTAGCGTGCCGTCATCTCAGAAGAAGCCTGTTCGAGCGAGAGATGTACCGGGTAAAGAATCTCATCGATTCCGTACCAGGAAGGTATTTTTTGCTTTGCCGTTTGTCGCCCCGCAATTTGCGCCAGCAGAAACGGCATATCCTCCCCCGAATAACGGAGTGCCAGCTCCCGCACATCTTCGTGTTCGTGTGCCAGGATGAACGCTTGTTGGGTTGAGGATGTCTCCATAAGAAAAAAACAACCTACTTATAGACAAGCAGGTTGTTCTCCACTAAAAAATATATTTTATGGTTCAAGTTTCCTTTCACCGTACGGGCCACTGCGTATTACGCTTCGGCCTGTGCTACCGGCTGTACCGATACGAAAGAGCGGTTGTCCCTTCTCTTACGAAATACCACTACACCATCGACCAGAGCGAAGAGTGTATGGTCTTTGCCCATGCCCACATTTTCTCCGGGATGATGTACGGTTCCGCGCTGACGCACGAGAATGTTACCAGCTTTTGTAGCCTCACCACCGAATATCTTCACGCCCAATCGTTTACTTTCCGACTCACGGCCGTTCTTCGAACTACCAACACCTTTTTTATGTGCCATTTTCTTCTGATTTTAACTGATTAAGCAATAATTTCTTTTACTCTCACTTCCGAAAACTGTTGACGGTGACCGTTCAGTCTTCTGTAGCCTTTTCTTCTTTTCTTTTTGAAGATGAGAACCTTGTCCCCTTTCACGTGCGAAAGAACTTCGACTACTACTTTGGCTCCTTCCACCACGGGGGCACCTACGGTAACCGCGCCGTCGTTATCCACGAGCATCACTTTTTCAAACTCCACCTCTGCGCCCTGATCGGCGTTGATCCGGTGAACAAATAATTTCTGGTCCTGCTCAACTTTAAACTGCTGGCCCTGAATGTCTACAATGACGTACATATTTGTAATAACTTAACGTTACGTGCCTGAGGCGAGCCGCAAACCACGACTTCTTGTTCAGCCTATTGGCAAAATGAGGTGCAAAAGTACGCAATTATTTCATTATTTACAAATCATTCGCTCGTTTTTTCCAGTTTTCTGTAAGCATTTCCGATGTGTTCAACGATGTCACCCGCAATAAAGCTGCGGGGATGTATTGTTTCCCGGGTCAGGTCGGCCGTCATCCCGTGCAGGTAAACGCCCACCCTGGCGGCATCCAGTGGCCGGTACCCCTGCGCCAGGAGGCTGGTAATCATTCCGGTCAGCACGTCTCCGCTGCCGGCAGTAGCCAGTGCCGGGGTGCCGGTGCTGTTCACATGAACACTCTCCCCATCAATGATCAGCGAGTACGCCCCTTTGATCACCACAACCAGGTCGTTTTCCTTTGCAAAAAGCTTTGTTCTCACAATCTTGTCGTAGTCGTCGCTCCACTCTCCAATCAGCCGCGACAGCTCCCTCGGATGCGGCGTCAGGATGGTTTTGGCCGGCAGCAGCGAGATCCACTCCTTGTGCTGCGCCAGCATATTCAGTCCGTCGGCATCGATCACCAGCGGGGTACGGTTATTTTGGAGAAACCCATGCAGCGCCTCCTGCGTCTCCGGGTGCTGCCCCATCCCGATGCCGATGCCGATTGCATCCGGCTGCAAGGCAACCTTTATGTTGCCGATATGCTCCGTCTGCTCATCCTCCACCGCCATCGCCTCCGGGAGAGCCGTTTGGACGACCGGCATTCCGCATTTTGGCAGGTAGGCCGTAACCAGTCCGCAGCCCGTTTTCAATGCCGCCCGCGATGCCAGGCATACCGATCCCGTCTTGCCCAGGCTTCCCCCCACAATCAAGGCATGCCCCTCCGTTCCTTTGTGGGCAAATTTGGCCAGCGGCTTCAGTAGGGAAGCGATCTCCCCCATCTCCGCTAAGTACACATCGCTTTTTGCCTCGGCAATTGCCTTCCTGTTCAGGCCGATATCCACGATCCGCACGTCGCCGGTGAAGTCCTTGTTCTCCGGCAGGTAGAGAGCCAGTTTGGGAATCTGAAACGTGATCGTCTCCGAAGCCCGCACGGCAAAAGAAGTCCTCCGTTCCAGAAAGAGACCGCTCGGCACGTCGATGCTGATCACCGGTTTCCTGCTCCCGTTGATTCTCCCGATCACCAGCGCTGCAATGCCGGTCACTTCGCGGGAAAGCCCCGTTCCGAAGATCCCGTCGATCACCACATCATGCCTGTCCGGGTCCGGAATATCCTTCTCCTCCCGTATCCGGCTGTACGCGATGTTCTCCGCCTTCACCCGCCGCAGGTTGTGGGCACAATCCTCCGAGTAATGGTCGCTGTACTCCACCACGCAAACCTTCACGCTGTAGCCCGACTTGCTCAGCATGCGAGCCACAGCCAGTCCGTCGCCGCCGTTGTTCCCCACCCCCGAAAAGATGAGCACAGAGATCCCCCTGTCCGGAAATCTCTTCGTGAATCGGTTGTAGAAGGCAGTCGCCGCCCGCTTCATCAGCTCAAGCGACGGAATTCCCTCCCTTTTAATCGTTTCGGCATCTATTCTCCTGATCTGCTCCGAAGTAAGAATCTTCATCTGGTTTTGTCTTTTTTTATCTTTATCGCGCGAAGTTACATAATTTTATCACGACAACCATCCATTAAAAAGCAATAAATCAACTTATCCCCGCATTATCATTCCAATTGTCTTCCTGCATTACTCCGTACTTTATCACTTATTTCCCCGAACACACTTTAATATTATTTAACGTTGATTCAGAAAAAGAAATACGAAAAAAGAAAAAGATATGAAAATAATACCTAAACTTGCATCCTGTAATTCTATTCAACACAATACACTGATAATTTATCTGATACGAGCTATAAACAATCCTTTTGCCTCACTTTGTAGCAAAAGTCATGGATGCAACAAACATTCATAAACTAATTTTATATTTATTAGAAACAACTTCGTGAAACACTCATGCACAAACATATACACATTCAATTTAAAGGAAATAGAAAATTTATTTACGAAAGTTATAAATGCAGCATTTACGAATGTTGTCATAAACTTTCGTAAATAACACGTTCTCCCGACATCGCCTTCGGCTAGTCGGGAGAACGGACGGAGGATTACATCCTCCGTCCGTTACCGCCAAGTTTGAAGACCATCAAAACAAATAAAGCAAAAGGAGAAAAGATTAAAACCTACAATACAATAAAAATCATGACTGATAAACCAAAACAATAAAATTATGAAACGAATTCACCTCCTATTAAAAGTATTAATTGTTTTAGCGCTGTTCCATGGACTTGTTTCCTGTAATTCTGAGGATAGAAAAATTAAAAAGGCATTAAAAGAAAATGCATTAACGGATGGAACAAAATACAAATTGACTGAATATCGCATCATTGAAACCATTTTAAAAACAAATCTTGAAGATTCTATTACAAGCGGAAATATTTCAATCCGAACACAAAAAGAAATGATGAAAATGGATAGTCTGATGCTAAAGAAATACATTGGAGAACGTGAACAATGCATAATCCAAAAACAAAATACCTTGCGGTATCTTGCATCCACCTATGACGGGCTGATAGAAGATTGGCAGGAAATGATTGATGAACAAGAAGAAAAATTAAATGAAAAACAGGAAAAAATTGACAAAATTAAGGATAGAATTAAAAGCTGGGAATCACTGATTCAAAATTCTGATTCTCCTGTAATTTATTACATAATAAAACATCAATACGTTTTAGATGAAAAACACATAGAAAGAAAAGTTCTACTAACCACTGATTTTCAAATCTTATAATTGTCATCAATATGAAAAAGTTCATTTATTCAGCAATAATGATAATATTGTTTGCAGGTTGCAATAATCCTTTGAACAAACCAATAGTTGAACCTTTAACAGTAGAGGAATTACGCTCTGTTTCCAAGAAAGACACTTCATTTATTGAATTCTATGAACAAATTCAAAATTTTAGGCAATCGTTTTTTGATGAGGATATAAATCAAGTCAAATACGGTGATATTTCCTACAAGCAGCTACAAAAATATATAGCTTATAGAACGGATTCAACATTTACAAAACCCATAATTGAAAAAAGCACAGCAGATTGGAACGAAAAATATGGTAATTACGAACACGAACTTGATTCACTTAAAAACTATTGGCAAAATTACTTAGAAGAGAATTCTCTGATGAGTTATGTAGCTATTGAATTTGACCACATTGACAAAGACTATTACTCTTATAATAATGAAGTAAAAAACGTAAACCTTGCATTAAGATTGACACCATTAAAAGGGACAATTCAACAAATCAGTTTTACATATAAAATTAAAAGCAAATTACGTTCAGATGAATCAGAAAGTATCTATTCAAGTATTTACGATGATAATAGAGGTTCTTGTATAACAACTTCCCCATTTTCAACATCTGTTGTTCGATATTGGGAAGTAAATTATACGCTTGAAAAAACTTTAAAATATCTGTCAACAGCTGAATTTAACCGTGACTACAACATTACATTCGAAGTCAGCAAAATTAGAGTGAATAACAATAATATATCAGAAGATGATTTGTTAGTTCCTAGCGTAATGGAAGATTATTTAAAATATCCATCGTTGTATGAAGACGATGTTATTAAATATTTTTTCAATCCAGATTATATTTCATACTGGGAATATACTAGTAAGGCGATTGATAATGAATTAAGAATCAAAGATGAAAAATGTTATAATTTTATTAAAGCTGTTTATGATTCTGATGAAGACTAAAAATGAATAAAAACCAGGCATTAACACGTGGTATAAGGCATGGCTGGGTTCGTGCGGATTCGACAAGTCGAATCTCGTCCCAACCTACGTTTCGGTCGGACACTCAGACTCTCGTCTGACCGCCACGACCTCACACCACCACCGTTGTGCACAATTTTAAGAACTGCTACCACGATAAAATAATTTAGGATATGAAACTAAAAATGACAATTAATAAAATAAAATCTATTGACAATTTAGCAATAGAATTGCCTGTTGAGAAAGGACTTTATGCACTTACGGGTCAAAATGGAGCAGGTAAGAGTACACTAGCAACTTGTGCGTCTAGTGTCTTTTTTAGTATGACGATGAATGATTATTTTGGGAGAACCCCAGCAGATTCATTTATTAGTTTTGAGTATAATGGTTCATCAAAGATTTACAAGAAGAAAGAAGGACGCTGGATAACCGAAAAAAGTGGACATATTGATTTAAAAGGGTTTTATGAAGGCAGTTTGATTTTTGGCAATAGATTTCGGAATACTAACTATAATAATATTAGAAAACTAGAACGAATAGATGATAGTTATTTGAGACCCGCACCTGATTTCATAAGGGAAAATTTAGGAATAATTCTTCATAACAATAAAGATTTCTATGAAAAATTATATAGTGTTAATCCCTCCGCCATTAGGCATTTGGGAACATTTTATGGAGATATTTTCTATTATGAAATTAAAGGGAAAAAAGTATCTCAATTTCACATGTCCACAGGAGAGAATCTTTTGATTAGTATTTTGAATTCTTTGAACATCAGGAACTCTGACCGAACTACGTTAAACAATCCATGTATATTAATATTAGACGAAATTGAGCTAGCCTTACATCCATCATCATTAAAAAGGCTTGTAATATTTCTAAGGGAAATTTTGAATTTATATAACTACGCTATTTATTTTTCAACACATTCTTTAGAATTAATTAGTTCAATTAAACCAGAAAATATTTATTTTCTTGACAGGCATACTGATTATTCCTTGGAATTAATAAATCCTTGTTATCCTGCCTATGCTACACGAATGTTATATGACCATACGGGTTATGATTATATTATCTTGGTTGAAGATGATTTGGCAAGAGAAATTATTAAGAGGTTGTTAAAGCAAAATGGCTTGTGGGGTAATAAACTCATATATGTCTTACCTTGCGGCGGTTACAGCAATGTTATTGATTTAGCTCAAGAAGTTGTGGCCAGCAATTTGGTTGGTAAAACATCAAATATTGTGATTGTATTAGATGCTGACATAAAAACTGAAGCGGCAAATTATATTGCTAAAAATAAAATATCAAATAATATTCCGCTAAATTATTTGCCAATTGAAAGTCTTGAAAAATTTTTAAAAGCAAAGCTTTATGATAATGTTGACCACAAACTTTTTAGACACTTGAATGATTTTGTTTTTCACCAAGTAAGTTTGAACCAAATTATTGATGAATATCGGAGTTCAAATGAATTCAAGAATGATAAAAATGGGAAAAAGTTATACGAAAGGATTGACAAAGAATTAAGAGCACGCAATAAAAGCAGAAACGAAATAATTGAAATGGTTGTAGACTATCTGTCGCAAAATGATAAGCCAAGTATAGACAAGATAGTTGAATTTCTAAAAAAGCAATTTGAATAAAAAAACTGCGCCCAACATCATGTATACAACATTGGCATTTAGGTGGTTACTTGAAGTTTTCCGCCCCGCATCATCTTTTGCAACGGCAGACAGTGATGAAGCCCGCAATCCCCAACGTTTCATACATGTGACCGTTGTGGGCTATGCAAAAAAAACGCACGCACATGAGATATATCTTAGTAAATCCTCTGGGAATGACTATTGAACAGATTATAGAACTTGGGAATAATGAGCACTTTTCTAAACTAACATGTTCGATAATTCCAACAATTGATTATTGGAAAAATTTGAGTAATAAAATACTGACTGATATAATCGCTGATGATTATAATATATGCTTTGAATATCCAGTTAAATCGATTAAAAATGCGACATCATCATATACTGATATAATGCTTATATCTGATAAAGCGTGTATTGCGATTGAGAGTAAATGGACTGAGAATATTGGTAAGGATTTAATTATTGAAGAGTTTAGTGAAATAGAATATCAATTATTGCATCGAGTTGTATCTGCATGTTCACTGAATAAGGATAATTGCATTGTGACTTATCTAATTTTTTATATTTCATTTACACAATTTTATGGATTCAGTTTATATCTCGACTTTTTTCAAAAAATCACTCAACCCGCAAACTTCCACATTATTTTTAAATGGATAAGATGCTGATACGGGAGAAACAATATATGTTTTATCCGGTTTTGTGGTTTCTATAGCTCTCCAAAAGCCTTTGGTCACCTGTGGTGCCGATGAGGCTTTACATTCTACCGCTATCGTTCGGGAACCCCTCTCAATAAGCAAGTCTAACTCATCCCCTGTAGCACTGCGATAAAAAGAAAACTTACAATCTCTCAATGAAGAAATGATGTTTTCAATTACAAATCCTTCCCAAGATGATCCGAAAACAGGGTTGCCCATTAGTGAATTGAAATCATCCACTTGTAGCAGCCTATGTAATAACCCACTATCTCTCACAAAAATTTTTGGGGATTTAACCAGACGTTTCTTGATATTCTTTTCAAATGGCGGTAGCGAACGGATAATAAAGGTCTGTTCCATCAGGTCGATATACCGGCGAATAGTTTGATAGGTTACACCTAGCGATTCTCCCAATTTGGACGAATTAAAAAGTTGCCCTTGATTGTGCGCACACATAGTCAGCAGACGACGAAGTTGCAATGCGGGAATTTGAAATCCGAGCTGTGGAATATCCCGTTCTACATATGTTCTAAGGAAATTTTCTCTCCAAAGTACACTTCCTTGTTCAGATGATGCGAGATAGCTATCAGGATATCCTCCACGAAGCCAGAACTTATTCAATTCAAAATCTATGTTTTGCTCAACTTCTTCAATTGTAAAGGGTGTGAGTTCAATAAGCCCGACTCTTCCGGCTAGCGATTCTGACGTTTTCTGTATAAGGTCCTGCGAAGCAGATCCAAGCAAAATGAACCGTCCTGGACGACGGTGACGGTCTATTTCACTTCGTAAGACAGAAAAAAGTTCCGGTACTAACTGAATCTCGTCCAAACAAATTGTTACATCCTGATTAGCCTGGAAGAATAACATAGGCTCTCTCAACTTGTTCAAGTCATCCAGGTTCTGAAGGTCCAAATATAGATAGGCATTCGAATTTTGATAGAGCATCTTCGCCAAGGTGGACTTTCCGCATTGCCTTGGGCCTAAAATGACAACCGCAGGAAATACGCTTAGATTCTCTTTTACAAATGTTTCTATTTTTCTGTCAATCAGATTTTGCATATCATAAATACAATTTCTATTTTGCACAAATGTAATGAATGTATTTAAAACTACCAAAAAAGAACGGTTTTTTAGTTTCTTCGTCACTTTTAGTGGTCATCCCCCATCAGGAAAGTACTACTAATCCCGATCATGAGTATATTCATGTCGTTGTTTATGAGTTGAATTGTTTTTGACAATATAGTCATCGCATACAAATACTCGCGACAAACTTATTAAAAACCGCAATCAACTTGCTGAATCATTCAAAAATGCTTATTTTTGAATGATAAACAGAAAGGACGAAAAATTAATTATGTGTACAATAGAGACGAAAAATACGGTTGAAGAACTCCAGTTAAGCATTCAGTATTCAGAGCCGAGACTCCAAGTTTTGGAGAAGAAAGAAGAAGAGACGTTTAGTGTGCTCTCCTTGTTTTCAGGATGCGGAGGCATGGATTTAGGTTTTGAGGGAGGTTTTTCCGTTTTGCAATCGTCAATCAATGAATCGCTCACACCACATTTTATAGACAAGAAACTAGAAAATGGTTTTGTTCAACTTAAAAAAACAAAGTTTAAAACTGTCTTCGCCAATGATATTTTACCTGATGCTCGAAACGCATGGGTAAATTATTTTTCAAAAAGAGGTCACAGCATTGACGATTTTTATACCGAAAGTATCGTTGACTTGGTGAAAACGCATAAAGGAGGAGTAAAGATCTTTCCTGACAGCATAGATATTGTGACCGGTGGTTTCCCTTGCCAAGATTTCAGTGTCGCGGGAAAAAGGAATGGTTTCAACTCGCATAAAAACCACAAGGGTGAATTGATCCAAAACACAAAGGCGCCTACTGTAGAAACAAGAGGACAACTCTACATGTGGATGAAAGAAGTCATTGAAATAACCCGGCCAAAGATTTTTATCGCCGAAAATGTGAAAGGGCTTGTTAATCTTTCCAACGTGAAAGAAATAATTCAAAATGATTTTTCTTCCGTTAACGAAAACGGATATATTGTCTTAAATCCACAAGTCTTGCACTCGGCGGATTACGGAGTTCCTCAGTCGCGTGAACGTGTCATTTTTATCGGGATCAGAAAAAACGCACTGAAAGAGTCAGCGTTAAAAGAACTTCAGAAAGAAGTTGTCTCCGAGAAATACGATCCATATCCGAAACCAACCCACGCTTACACGAACTTTGGGGATAATCTTAAGCATTTTGTTCAACTTAAAGAAGTTTTTAACCATCTAAGAGAACCTGATAAAACAGATGATTTGTCCCAAAAGTTTTATTCCAAGGCGAAGTTTATGGGTAAGCATTGTCAAGGACAGACAGAGATAAAACTTGCGGGTATCGGACCGACTATTCGCGCGGAGCATCACGGAAATATTGAATTCAGAAGATTATCGAGGAAAAACGGTGGGAAAATTGAATCCGAATTGGAAAGAGGTTTAATCGAAAGAAGATTGACACCCAGAGAATGCGCATTAATACAGACATTTCCGCCTGATTACGAATTTGTGATTGAGAATAAGTACAGAAAGGGCTCTTATATCGTAAGTCCTTCGCAAGCTTATAAAATTATTGGAAACGCAGTTCCTCCACTTTTAGCCTATAATTTGGCAAAAAGGATAGAAGAAGTCTGGGACTTATATTTTAAAAAACGACAGCGATGATAGTATCCGTTAACTCAACTCCCAATAACAGTGAATTTGACTTATTGATAAGATCAACGGTCTCTGAACTGAATGATCAGGCACAAAAATCCCATGAAAGGATATCAACGCTTTCGGGAAGAAGCCTTGAACCTTATGTCAGGGATGTGATGACTGATTTAGCCATCGGAACTCCTTTTGAAAATTCCATAGAGTTAATCGGAGGACAAAAATTTCCTGACATCGTGGCGAAAAAATATTATGGGATTGAAGTAAAAACAACCACTCAAAATCATTGGCGAACAACAGGAAACAGCGTCTTAGAAACCACAAGAGTAGAAAGTGTTGAAAGAATTTTTATGCTTTTCGCAAAATTGGTTAATCCAATTGAATTTCGTTGTCGACCTTACGAGGAAGTTCTCTCTGAAGTGGTAGTTACACATTCACCCCGGTATTTGATTGATATGAATTTAGAGCAGGGCGAAACTATTTTCGATAAAATACAAATGCCTTATGATACTCTGCGAAAAAAAGACAATCCAATCAAGCCCATTGTCGAATATTACAAAAGTAAATTGAAAGAAGGAGAGGAATTATGGTGGATAGGGCAAGAAGATAATGGGAAAGCCAGCAATATAATTGTTAAGATTTGGAATAACCTCCCTTTTGAACACAGGCATTTTTTGATAATAAAGGCGATGGCTTATTTTCCCGAATTATTCGGGAACAGCAATGATAAATTTGGGAGAGTGGCACTTTGGTTAATCACAAGTGAGTCTGTCGTTTGTCCGAATGTTCGAGATTTGTTTTCTGCTGGAGGCAAAGGAACAATAATCATTAAGGAGACACCTTACAAGAATGTTCCCCGCATTTTTTTAAATCTTTTTGAGAAAGTTCCTCAAGTTGTAGAGGCGATTATTTCAACGCCAGCCATGGAGCTTTCCGACTATTGGAGAACTAACACAACTGAAAAAGAAAAGTTAACGGATTGGATCGAGTTAATTAATAAACAAGGAAAAAATATACGAGGCACTGAGCATTTGGACATAAAGAAAATGTTGACAGACTTGATTTTTATATAATAAATAACGGTAAATTAATCAATATCAATAACCCGAGAACGACAATAATTTTTCAGAGGTTATTTGACTGACTGTTTTAAGGACTCCAATGGATATTTGGGATAAAAAAAAGCGTTCTTCCGTAATGGCTAAGATCAAAAGCCAAGACACCAAACCTGAATGGATAGTGCGCCGCTATTTGTATTCCCGGGGATACCGATATCGCAAGAACGTGAAAAACCTCCCGGGAACACCCGACATAGTATTGCGTAAATATGGCGTAGTAGTTTTTATCCATGGCTGTTTTTGGCACGGACACAGTATAGACGGCCGCATACCGCACTCCAACAATGATTTTTGGCGTGTTAAAATAGAAAAAAACCAGTTGAGGGACGAGCAAAACAAAGAGAAGCTGCTGGCAATGGGATGGGCAGTGATCACAATCTGGGAATGCAAACTAAAACCCGCCGTACAAAAACAGACCCTGTCTGAACTGGAGTATTATATTAACAAGCACTATTTAGACCAGCACCGATTAAGACAGCCGTATTATTTGAATAACAGTGAAGGAAAATTACTTGTCGCAGAAGATGAGGTCAAATATAGGAACAACAATGAAAAAGAAAGTACATACTCCGAAGTGGCAGAAGCAATCCATGCTGCCACCGAGTTTGGCAATGCATTTGCATCAACCACAGATCGTTCATCTGTTAACGACAACTGAGAATGATTCTTCGCCACATTTGGTGATATAAAGGAAAAAGAAGAAAAAAGAAAACTATTGTAACCATATAAAGGGAATTGAAGTCTTATGATTGTAACAAATAAAAATCAAGCAAGATGGTACAAAAAATTCTCTTTTCTATTCTTCTAAGCGGGTTGATCATACCCATGAGCGCCAAGATAAAAGGTACTGTTTCCGATAGTAACAACAATCCCATTCAGTACGCCAAAGTGGCTGTCTACTCCCTGCCGGACTCGGTACTGATCAACGAAACCTCGACCGATGAGCACGGTGAGTTTGCATTCACAAATCTCCAGAGCGTAAACAAAATGCTGAAGTTCTCCGTCGACGGGTACAAAGAAATCTCGTTTCGCGCTTTGCCGGAACAGAATGTCAAGCTCCGGGGAGAGGCCAAGGAACCTGAAGAGCTGGCTGTGAAGTAAAATCGGCTACTCTTCCCTCCCACTCTATTCCTCAAACTTTATGTTTTACAAAAGTTTGAGGAATTTCTTTATCTTGTCGGGGCTTGGGGAAGACAGATTTTTTAATTTGCAATAAAAGGACTATCAAGCGTCAATTTATCTGAATTTCTATTATCTTTTTTTCTTTTCATTATGATGTCGCAAATATTTTTCCAATGGAAGTTTGAGTCTCCTCCAATAAGTCTTTTTTCTTGAAAATTCCACAAGATGATCATTGATTTTCAATATGTTGCAAACCGATAAATTTGGGTTTTGAGGTTTTCGGAGAGGACTCAAGTTTGGAATTGCTAACTTTACCGGTACACAGAGTAAAGCATAAAAAGCTTACTTTTGTGTAATATGGGAAAGCAAGGAAAAAATTATCCAAAATCATTATCCGAAAATTTCTCGTAGCTCTTGGTTGCTTAACTTTCCAATCCAGTTTTCACCGGCAGCTACCGTTATATCTGCCAGATGTTTTTTTTGTTGAATCATCTCATCTATTTTCTCCTCGAACGTATTTTTCGTAATCATACGGTGCACCATTACATTCTTCTTTTGTCCAATACGATACGCACGGTCGGTAGCCTGGTTTTCCACAGCAGGGTTCCACCACAGGTCGAAATGCACCACGTGCGAAGCAGCAGTTAGATTGAGTCCCGTGCCTGCCGCTTTTAGCGAAAGGATAAATACCTTTTCCGCCCGGTTAGTTTGAAATCGCTCCACCATCTGTTGTCGCTCTTGAACCGTACACCCACCGTGATAAAACATCGGCCGGTAGTCTAAACGATCTGCAATTATCTTCTCCAGTATGGCTCCCATCTCCTTGAATTGTGTAAAAATCAACACCTTTTCCCCAGCGGAGATCATCGTGTCTAACAACTCGAACAACAGCTGTACTTTTCCCGAGAGATTGGGGTCCCAGTTACCGTTTTTAAGAAATTGAGCCGGGTGATTGCATATCTGTTTTAGCGCAAGGATCATTTGCAATACCAACCCTTGCCGTTTAAAGAGCGTCTGGTTGTCGTTACTGTCGCTATACCCTTCAATTTCTTCCATAGCCGCCTGCATAGTTTTTTCGTAGAGTGCTGCTTGCTGTTTAGATAATAATGCAAATTGATTCTGTTCCACTTTATCTGGTAGGTCTGAAATGATGGTTTTATCCGTTTTCATTCGTCGCATCATGAATGGCGATGTAATCTTGCGGAATTTTTTCACAACCTTCTCGTCATTAAAAAGCTGTATGGGCGTGGCATAATTGTCATTAAATGTTTTAACGGTGCCCAGGTACCCTTTGTTCGTAAAATCCATGATCGACCAAAATTCACTCAGCCGGTTCTCCACCGGTGTCCCGCTCATCGCTATACGAATAGTGGCCGGAATTGCTTTAATCGCTTTAGACTGTGCTGCCTCGTGATTCTTAATGTTTTGCGCTTCATCGATCACCATCACCTGCCATTTTTGTTTTTTCAGCAGTTCACTGTCCCCGCGTGCTATTCCGTAGGTAGTAAGCATTACATCGGCATCAAATTGTTTCAGGTCACGTGCTGTTCCGTGAAAGACGTGCGTAGTTAGGGATGGTGCAAATTTTTCTATCTCTGCCTGCCAGTTAGTCAGCAAACCCGTGGGAACAACCACCAGTGCTCTCTTTTTATCGTTGATAGCATGTTCTTCTTTTAATTTCAGCAAGATGGCTATCACCTGCAGGGTTTTTCCTAGTCCCATATCATCGGCAATAATACTTCCAAATCCAATTCTACTGTTGCGGTACATCCATGAAAAGCCCCTATGTTGATACGGTCGCGGTATCGCCATCAACCCATTTGGCAAGGGAATATCTTCCACTGAAGTGAGCTCGTTCATCATTTCACGAACCTCACTGGTCATTGTTATCGGTGCTCCCTCGTACTCTTCGCTGAGCGCTGTCTGAAAAAGTTGATATGCGTTCAATTGTTTGTCCCCGGTGAAAATTGTATGCAGTTTTTCAATTTCCGCCTCGTTTACGTAGATATACCTCTCTTTAAAGCGAAACAGCCCTGAAGCGTTATTCATCAATCCGTTAAACTCATCGGGAGATAGCAGGGTATCGCCCACGGCCACCCGCCAATCGAATGTCAGCAGGTCATCGAGCTTTACGAAACCTTTTTGATCGGATTTCCGCTTCAGCTGCATCGATATTTTGGGGCGTAGCAAATGTTGTAGCGATTTTGGCAGTAAGATATGGATATCTAACAACCGTATAGCCGGGAGTATCTCCATAAGGAAAGGGGCAAACTCTTTCGTATCGAACCGGATCGGGTAATCCCCACAAAGATTAATATGTTTATCCAGCCCGCGGATAAAAGGGGAGAGAAGCGACACGTTTTGAAGTATCTTAAAGCGTTGTTGATCGAACTCTTTTTCCTTAAGCACAGTGGCCAAAGGAACGGGGATAGCAGATGATTGAGTTGTATCTTCTATATTCACCGCCACATCAAACGTATCGTCATCCATCTCACTAACAATAATCATCGGCTTGTATGTTTCCGCGGTGAGGTAGTAGCGATCCAGCCACACTTTTATACCGCCGTCCAGTCCTTTTTCGCCCACACCGGCAAAATCATATGTTGTACTTTTAAAAAAAAAGTCTTCAAACAGATCACCCTTAGAGGGTTTTGATACCACACTGGCCAATGTCGATACAAAGAGTGAAAGCAGTTCTACAGTTTGATTTTCTATGGGCCTCCATTTCACTGTCTGCCGTGTTTTATGGGCCGTTTGTAGCAGGTCAGGAGGTAGGATGCCAGTTAGTTTTTGAACTAACACCCGCACCTTTTCATCAATCATTGCCGGTATCCATCGAATCATGGCATGCTTGTTTTCCAGTTGCACAATTTGCGGTACCACATTCCCGTTGGCAATCAGGTGTAAGGCAGCGAAGAGTAGCTTATGCGACGCTGCCACGGAGGGTTGGTAGTCGAGAATGTAATCTGGGTTTAACCTGAACAGTTCCGGAAGGAGGTCCGGCAGGGTGGTCGTATTGTTCACTGTCCCGTATCCGAAATCATTTACTGATTCATCATCTGTCAACAAAATTGAAACCTCGTAATTCCTGTCTAAAGTATACTTTATCCGGGTGCGATGCGAAATAGATTCCCGGTGTGTTAATGAAGGAAATAGCGTCTCAAAATCGAGCCGTTTATTCAAAATTCGCCTGGCTTCTTTCCCTAAACGAGTAAACTGAAGCGAATAGATCTCTTTGAAATTCCCTCCCGGGTAGAAGGGTGGTGCATCAGTCAGTAATTGCACCAGTGGTTCAGCTATATCACTGAGTTCTGAAAAGTCTACCCGCTCATATGCACATTCCTCGTCGTAATCTCCGGCCTTCTTCCTCTTGGCTATCCATAACGAATGTAACGCGGGAATTCCGTTTTCTTTCTGTTTCTCGATAAAGATCCCCCTTTTTTTCAATTCATCCAGCAGGTTCACCTTATGCATCTCGAATACCAGGAACGGGTTATTATCTATCTCACGGCTTATCATGTATATTACAGCTGCCAGGTGTTTACAAGGCACTGCCCAGTCGGGGCATGAACATTGCATTTTAAAGTCGGTCCATTGTCGTGGAAATACCTTTAATCCCATTTCTTCGGCAATCTCTAGGATAGAAGAATCCAGTTCACGGTTCAGCAGCTTGGAAATCAGTGCCGGTTGAGTGACAATTTTATTAATCAAATGTTCAATCTGATCATCAAAGAATGGTGGCACAATGATATTCACCTTGTAAGGTGTAGCACGGCTGCCCCTCACTCTGGCCTTTATCTCGTTGTCTTTTGTTTTTACAGAGAGCACGTTCCCCCTGCTTGCGTACGAGGCACCCCGTGGGAGCCGGTTATTATAGTCCACATTCTCCAATGAGCGCAGCCAATGTTCGCCCCACCATGTTTTTCCAAACTGAATCGCCATAATAAATCTCTTGGTGAAAATTTGTTTTTATAAAGCCTCAAAGTTACATCTAAAAACATCTTCCACCAAATTTAGTCAGTAATGCTTATACAGATCCCCGCCGTTCTGCTTATCCTTGCCAATCCATTTATAGATAGTCTCGTGTGAGATATCTATTTCCTAATATCTCTTTAAATATCCACTAATCTGTTTGGGTGACCAATCGTTGCGAACGTGACGGAACACTTTCTGTTTGATCCATTCCGGGGTAGCCCTGTTGCCGGTTGGCACTCTTGGGAGGTTTAGCACCCCAACCGCTTGGCAACCCCCCGCGGTGTTTTTCATAGTTTTGTTTAAAAAACCTATATAAAACTTACCGGGAAAGTTGC
>ENA-UOOK01000811-UOOK01000811.1-fermentation-metagenome-genome-assembly--contig:-NODE-811-length-41715-cov-5.841143_pt1 | contig 41715 bp, 39 predicted proteins | sample MGYA00245777_ERZ724023 | MGnify/ENA primary metagenome ERZ724023 (study PRJEB28704, sample SAMN03018312) | fermentation metagenome | biome: anthropogenic terrestrial biome; feature: soil; material...
GCATTTCGTTTAAAATCCGTACAGCCTGCTTTGGACTCCATGCCTGATTTGCATCGATACGGATGCAGGCCTTATTTCCAACCGCTTTGCGTACGGCCATTAGGCGTTCGACATCAAGAGAAGGATTGGCGCCTACTTTGATCTTTAAGGTGTCATAGCCGCGGTCAATGGCGTTTATCGCATCTCTTGCCATTTCTTCCGGATCGTTTACGCTGATGGTAATATCGGTTACGAGCTTGTTCCGGCTGCCGCCCAGAAGTTTATAAACGGGAATCTTGTAAAGCTGCCCGTAAAGATCCCACAGTGCCATATCGGCGGCTGCTTTGGCACTGGTGTTTTTAACAATGCAGTTGTTTAGTGCCTTTAAGTTATCCTCCAGGTTGTCAATATCACGACCCATCAGTGTTTTAATGATGTGGTCTTTCATGGCCCCAATAATTGCGCCGGTCGTGTCGCCGGTGATGACGCCGGTCGGTGGTGCTTCGCCGTATCCTACAGCACCGGTATCAGTGTGAATCTCCATAATGACATCTTCTACACTGTTGACAGAACGCAGTGCGGTTTTAAACGGAACCCGCAGGGGAACGGAAAGAATGCCTAATTTTACTTCGGTAATTTTCATATAAATTCTCCTTCCTTATTTGGCTAATTCATACATCGCTGCTGCGATGATTTTACAATTTTCAATGAGGCGGCTGATTTCCATAAATTCATCAGGCTTATGTTCCCGCACTTCGTCTCCCGGGAAAATCGGACCAAAAGCGAGTGTGTTCGGAATCGTCTTTGCATAAGTACCGCCGCCGATACATTTCGGTTTTGCGTCCTGTCCGGTTTGCTGCCGATAGACTTTCAGAAGTTTCTGAACCAGCTCTGAATCCGGTGCCATATAAAGACTCTTTTTATGGATAAGAGAAGTGCGCTCAAAACCTGCTTCTGCGAAAGCTTTTTCTACAATCGGGCCGCAGTCGTCAAAACTCTTGGAGACCGGATAACGATAGTTGATTTTTACATAAATTTTATGCTCGTCTCCTGAAACAATGCCTAAATTAAAGGTGAGCGGACCGGAATCCTGATCTTCCATTGCAATTTTGAGGGATTTTCCATCGCATTCCATGCCGATCTTTTCTGCGAGAAATTGAATTGCCTGCGCGGTGTCTCCGGTAAGAGGAAGATGGCTTAATGAAAGCATTAATCGACCGATCGCATTTTCTCCTTCCCATGGAGTACCGCCGTGGGCACCGATTCCAGCAGCTTCTATTTTAAATCCGGTACCAGTGCGAGAAACAGTCACTTTTTCTTCTTTTAAAGCCAATGCTTTTTCGATAAGTATAGGAGAACATGTAAATTCAGCCATTGCATGATTAGGAACAATATTGTGTGCGGTGCCGCCCTGCAGATGAAGAAGTTTGATATTACCGCTTTGCGTGAGCTTCTTTGTATATTCTTCGGTAATTAATCCCTTTTCGCCGTTAATTACAGGATATTCACCGTCAGGGGTAAATCCCATTACCGGGATCTCTCCGCCGTTTTTGATGTAGAATTTCATATCGGCACTGCCGGTTTCTTCATTTACACCGAATAAAATTCGGATGCGGTGCTTGAGAGGAAGACCGGATTCTTTGATTGCTTTGAGTGCATAGAGTGCTGCTATCGTAGGGCCTTTATCGTCCATAGAACCTCTGCCGTAAATCTTTCCGTCTGTTACCCGGCCTTCGTAAGGAGGAATGCTCCAGCCTTCCCCTTCTGGGACTACATCAAGGTGCCCTAGAACAGCCACCATTTTTGGGCCGTTTCCATATTCACACCAACCGATGTGGTTCTCCCAGTTTTGTACCGAAAATCCCATGCCCTTTGCAAGGTTCAGCACATACTGTAGACATTTCTGCACTTTTTCCCCATATGGATATCCACTTTTATCGTCTTCGTAGACGCTGCGGATCTGAATACATTTTTGCAGATCTTTGGTGATGGCATCCTTTTGAGAGTCAATCCAATCGTTTATATTCATGATAATTTCCTCCTAAAAATAAAAATGAAAACCAGCAAGACAGAGCAAAAAAGTTCTGTCTTTGCTGGTTTTCAAAAAGCTTCCAATATGTGTGCGAAGCATATTCGCAGAATGAAACAGCAAAAATCAAATTTTTTAATTTAATTTTTAAAATTATGTATTTAGAGTTTTGCTTTTGCCGCCAGATATTTTTTACTGGCATCTTTCATCGAGGCCAATATGGCTTTTTCTGAGGAACCATAATATCGTCTGTTTAGTTCTTTTTCGAGAACAGGTAAGTCGGCGGTAATTGATTTTCCAATAAAAATTTTTTGAATAAAGCGTTCTGTCAAATCCAGAGAATGTGTACAGTTCATATCAATAATTTTATCTGTTAAAGGGTCAATCTCAAATACCATGTAAAAAGAACCATATATTTTGGTGATGGCGTTTTCTACATTGGTTCTGGCTTCTCCTACAATAAAAAGAGACTGTTTTTCCATAGCCTTTTACCGACCTCCTTTATTAAATTATATCTAAAATAGATTATAAAGTCAACTGCATATTGTATGATTTGTGCATTCTATCCATTACATATCACGGCTTTATTCTCTGATTCTGATTTTTCTAAGGAAATTTCCGTGTGAGGCGTTATTTGATGGAAAAAGGTATGTGTTTCATCGATCACAACATTTCTCAAACCCAAGAGGCCTACTAAATTTGGGAAAGCCATTAAGGCATTTGTGATATCGGCCAGCAGCCAGATTGGTTCCAGAGAAAGAAAAGGAGCTAATGCAATCGCAATCAGATAAGCTGCTTTAAAAGGACGGATACATTTAACGCTGTTTGTCAGATAAACCATACAGCGTTCTCCGTAATATGACCAACCGATAATGGTAGTAAAGGAGAAAAAGATAATCCCGATTGTGATGAGATATGTCCCGATTTCCCCAGGAAGGCTGCTGTTATAGGCTGCGTTAGCAAGCGGACTTCCGCTTAGATCCGTGCTGTTAAGCATTCCGCTTGTTAAAATCACAATTCCTGTCATTGTGCAGGTAATAATTGTCGTGAAAAATACGCTGGTCATGGCAATCAGTCCTTGTCGTACACAGAAATTGCTTTTGGCCGCTGCAATTACAATGGGAGAAGAACCAAGGCCGGCTTCATTGGTATAGACGCCGCGCGCAACACCGGTACGCATCGAGGTCATGACTGAGATAATGCCGGTGCCTGCCGCGCCGCCAAGCATAGCGGTCGGGTGGAATGCGCTGTAAAAAATATTGGAAAAAGTCTGCGGAATCGCTTCTCGATTCAGTATTATTATAATCAGAGATCCGAAAATGTAGAACCCGGCCATAAACGGTACTACGAATTCTGCTACTTTCGAGATAGAACCGATACCGCCCAGAATGACGGCAGCGACTGTTATGGTAATGATCAGGCCACTGATCCAAACCGGCGTTCCGAATGAATCATGCACCGATTCCGTGATGGCGTTAACCTGCGGAAAAGTACCGCAGCCCAATAGAGCGGTGATTGCTCCAAATAATGCAAACATTTTTGCAAGCCAGATCCACTTTTCTCCCAGCCCGTTTTGAATGTAATACATTGGTCCGCCGGCGATGTGCCCGTTTTCATCAAGAGAACGGTATTTGACTGCCAGCAATCCCTCTGCATATTTAGTGGCCATTCCGACAAAAGCAGAGACCCACATCCAGAACATGGCACCCGGTCCGCCGATTCGCAGCGCTGTTGCTACCCCCACAATACTGCCGGTGCCGATGGTGGCTGCCAGCGTGGTGCAGAGAGAGCCAAAAGCCGAAACATCCCCTGCACCCTCTTCTTTTTCAAAGATTGCTTTCATCGCACGGGGCAGCTTTATAATTTGCAGAAGATGTAATCGTATGGTGAAATACAGCCCGGTTCCGATTAGTAAAATCAGAGTAGGCGGCCCCCAAACAACGGATTGAATTTGTGTTAGAATGTTCGTAACAGCTTCCATATGCATTTCTCTCTTTTCTGAAATAAAAATAAAAAACCAGCAAAGAAAAAGCAGAAAGACTTTTTCTTTGCTGGTTTTCATTTTTGAAACATAAGAGTAACCTTATGGCGTTTATTAAATGAAGCAGCCGATTGCTAAGATGGCTTCATTATTGTTCCGTAATATCTCTTTGTCAAGAGGAAAGTGTAATATTTGTAATAAATTATAAACAGTCAAAACAATTTATAGCTAATATAACAAATTTGCGAGAACGCATTTTTGAAGAGCGTGCTGCTTTGGGGTAGGAAGGAATTTCATAGAAAAATCTCTGTAAAAAAGGCTATAAATATAGTATAATAAAAAGAAAATTCAAGAGAAGTTTAATTAGAACAGGAGAATCTCATGGAACTGCTTTTTTTCAATGCACACTTGATGGATCCTGCAGCTGGATTGGATCAAAAGGGGAGCCTTCTCTGCAGGGACGGCAGGATTGCTGCGCTCTGCAGAGAAGCTGATCAGATGGCTTCAGAAAAGGCAGAACGAATTGATTGTAAGGGACTGATCCTTTCTCCGGGACTAGTCGATATGCATGTCCATCTAAGAGATCCCGGTTTTACGGAGAAAGAAGATATTTTGTCCGGCTGCCGTGCTGCTGCAGCGGGCGGAGTGACGAGTCTTTTATGTATGCCCAATACAAATCCGGCACTTGATTCGCCGGAAACAATTCAATATGTTTTGAAAAAAGCAGAAAAAGCAGATGCGCATGTTTATCCGGCAGGCGCAATCAGCAAAGGACTGAAAGGGGAGATCCCAACAGATCTTGCAGCCTTAAAAAAGGCTGGAGCAATCGCGTTTTCTGATGATGGAAGGCCAGTTCTTCATACTTCGATGATGGCGTCTGCCATGCAGGAGGCTAAAAAGCTCAGAGTGCCTATCTTAGCACATTGTGAAGATCTCGATGTTACGAAAAATGGGAAAATCAATGAGGGAATTGTTTCAAAAGAACTGGGTATCCCGGGAATTCCGCGAGCGGCAGAAGATTGCGGAACTGCAAGGGAATTAGCACTGGCAGCCGCTTATGGAGTCGGTGTGCATATCTGCCATGTCAGTACCAAGGAGAGCGTTTCTCTGATTCGGGATTATCAGAAAAGAGGAGTTTCTATTACCTGTGAAACGGCACCGCATTATTTTGCACTGACTGAGGAGGAACTTCTGAAAAAAGATGCAGATGCTCGGATGAGCCCGCCGCTTCGAACAGAAAAGGACCGTCTGGCAATTATAAAGGGTCTGCAGGATGGAACGATTGCAGTCATTGCAACCGATCATGCACCGCATACTCCGCAGGAAAAATTGGATTTTTTAAAAGCTCCCAATGGAGCGGTCGGAATGGAGACCAGTCTTGCAGCGGGGATCACTTATCTTGTGAGGCCGGGATTCCTTTCCATGATGCAGCTTTTGGAGAAGATGAGCACCATTCCGGCAAAAATTCTGCACCTGCCTGCGGGGACTCTGGCAGTTGGAGCGCCTGCCGACCTGATCCTTTTTGATCCGAATTTTTGCTGGCGGGTAGATCCGAATTCTCTGCACGGAAAAAGCCGAAATGCGGTATTTAAAGGAAAAACGCTTTTTGGAAAGGTAGAGCGTACTTTTTTGAATGGAAAATGTGTATTTATAGATTCGTAAGATTATTTTTCCCGAAATCGGAAAATTCAAAGGAGCGATAATAATGGATAGACTGATCGACGCAATCATTGCAAAACAGAATCCGACGGTAGCAGGGCTTGATCCTAAATTGAGCTATATCCCGGATTTTATTAAAATTGCCTCTTTTTCCAAATACGGAAAAAATTTAGAGGGAGCAGCAGATGCAATTCTGCAGTTTAACCGCGGATTGATTGATGCAATTTCTCCTATTGTTCCGGCGGTCAAGCCTCAATGTGCCTATTATGAACAATATGGTTGGCAGGGAATGAGAGCACTTTATGAGACCATTCGATATGCACAGGGAAAAGGGTTGTTTGTTATTACAGACGGAAAAAGAAACGATATCGGAACAACCATGGAAGCATATGCAAAAGCACATCTCGGGGTTGTCGGGGTAGAGGGAGAATTGATCCCAGCCTTTGACAGTGACGCTTTGACGGTCAATCCCTATTTGGGTGGAGACGGCATCAAACCACTTTTGCCGGTTTGTGAGGAGCGGGACCGTGATATTTTTGTTCTGATTAAAACGAGTAATCCTTCTTCCGGAGAACTGCAGGATCAGAAACTGGAAACAGGAAAGACTCTTTATTCCACAGTCGGAATGCTCTGCGAAAAATGGGGTGCCGAAACGATCGGAAAGTATGGCTATAGCAGAGTTGGAGGCGTTGTGGGCGCAACCTATCCTGCGCAGCTTTCGGAACTGCGCAAAAAGCTTCCCCATACCTTTTTCCTTGTCCCGGGATACGGTGCGCAAGGCGGCGGCGCCAAAGATATTGCACCTGCCTTTGATGAAAATGGGCTTGGAGCGATTGTCAACGCTTCCAGAAGCATTATGACTGCATGGCAGCAGACCAGTGCGGAAGAACAGTATTTTGCAAAAGCAGCGGCACGGGAAGCAATGCGTATGAAAGAGGATATCCTTTCTCAGATCGGAGAAATCAAAGCATGAAGTATGATGTTTGGAATGGAACCGTTATTCGGAAAGAAGCGCTGACGCAGGACATTTTTGATTTTACCGTAAAGGCTCCAACATTGGCTTCTGTGGTAAAGCCGGGACAGTTTGCAAATATTCTGGTGCCGAATAAACTTTTGCGGCGGCCAATTTCAATCTGCAGTGTCCAAAATGGCTTTTTGCGTTTTGTCTTTCAGATTCGTGGAGAAGGGACGGAACTCCTTTCCCATTTTCAAGTAGGGGATACGCTTGATTTTTTGGCTCCGTTGGGGAATGGATTTCCGGTGGAAGATCCTCAGAAAAAGGCAATCTTTGTCGGGGGCGGAATCGGTGTTCCTCCGCTTTTGGGGCTTGCACAGAAATACGGAAGAAACGGGACGGCAGCTTTAGGATTCCGTTCTAAAGAAGCAGTGATTCTGGAAAAGGATTTTGCCGCTGCGGGGAGCACTGTCAAAATTGCAACAGATAACGGCAGCTTTGGTCATCATGGGTTCGCTGCCGATTTTTTGGAGGAAACTTCGTTTGATATCTGTTATGCCTGTGGCCCCAAACCAATGCTGAAAGCAGTGTCAAAATTATGCAAACAAATGAACAAGCAGTGCTGGATTTCTTTGGAAGAACGCATGGCCTGCGGGATAGGCGCATGCCTTGGCTGTGCCGTGGAACTTAAGAGATCAAACGGAGAAAGCTATTATGGTCATGTCTGTAAAGACGGGCCGGTTTTTTCCTCAGAGGAGGTGGTTCTGTGAGTGAACGTCTGCATGTAAAAATTGCGGGGGTCGATTTCAAAAATCCTCTGATTGCAGCTTCCGGTACTTTCGGGTTCGGACGGGAATTTGCGGAGTTTTATCCGCTAAAAACATTTGGTGGGATTTCCTGCAAAGGGCTTACCTTAAAGGAACGTGCCGGCAATCCGCCGCCGAGAATTGCAGAGACGCCGAGCGGAATCCTTAATTCTGTTGGGCTTCAAAATCCCGGTGTGGAGCATTTTATCCGGGAAGATCTGCCGTGGATCAGACAGCAGGGCCCTGTTATTATTGCAAATATTGCGGGGAGTACGGTGGACGATTATTGTCAAATGGCACAGCGCCTTTCCCAAACGGAAGTCGATCTGATAGAGCTTAACATCTCTTGCCCGAACGTTAAAAAAGGCGGGGCAGCTTTTGGGATTTCCTGCGAAAGCGTAGAGAAAATTACAAAAGCGGTGCGAGCATTTTGCAAAAAACCGCTGATTGTAAAGCTTTCGCCCAATGTGTCAAATATTGCAGACATCGCTGCAGCGGCGGAATCGGGCGGCGCCGATGCAATTTCTCTGATCAATACCCTTACCGGAATGCGGATTGATTTAAAAACCCGTCGTCCGATTCTGCACAATAACACCGGAGGATTAAGCGGCCCGGCTGTTTTTCCGATAGCGGTGCGAATGGTCTTTGAAGCGGCTTCTCGGGTGAAAGTTCCGGTGATCGGCCTAGGGGGAATCACTTCTTGGCAGGATGTGGTGGAGATGTTCCTTGCGGGTGCGTCTGCGGTTCAGATTGGGACAATCTTGTTTCACGACCCTTATGCGCCAGTAAAAATTCTGGAAGGACTCGAGCAATATCTCAGCAAAAACGGAATTTCTAATATCAGCGAGCTGACCGGGAAGGTGCAGCCATGGTGACAACAGTTTATCTGATTCGGCATTGCGAGGCGCAGGGCAATACGAATGGTACTTTTCAGGGGCATACAGACTGTGATGTCAGCGGAAATGGAAGAGTACAGCTTGATCTGCTCAGCATTCGCTGCCGCAATCTGCCGCTGGATGCCATTTATTCGAGCCCTTTAAAACGTGCTTACTGCACAGCAGAGGCTGTTGGTCGGTATCATAAGCTCGAAATTCAGACGGATCCCCGTTTGGAAGAAATTAACGGAGGCGACTGCGAAGGAACCCGATGGGACGATTTTTCCAAGAATTTTCCGCAGCAGAATCAAGAGTGGTATCAGGCTCCGTGGAAATTTGCAGCGCCTCATGGCGAAACTATGAGACAGGTCTATGATAGAACCTGGCAGGCGATGGAAGATATTGTGGATAAAAATCAGGGAAAAACCATTGCGGTCGTTTCTCATGGCTGCGCCATTCGTAATCTTCTCTGCCATGCGATGGGAAAAAAGCTAGAGCAGATCAACGATGTGGATTGGTGCGATAATACAGCCGTCAGCATTTTGAAATTTTCCTATCCAAAAGCTCTCCCAAAAATTGTGCTTTTAAATGATGCTTCTCATTTGACTCCGGAAGTTTCTGTCTTTGCACATCAGGGTTGGTGGAAAAAAGAAAATTAGACGGGGGAATCATTATGAAAATTCTTGCAGTCGATTTGGGACATGCCCGCACAGGCCTTGCGATCTGTGACGAAGGAGAGATCCTAGCTTCTCCTCTGATGGTGCTGCCGTCTTATAACTGGGATAAACTTTTGATCCAAGTTGCAGAACAGGTGGAAAAAACCGGTGCCGGTGCCGTTGTGATCGGTCTTCCAAAAAATATGGACGGAACAGAGGGCGAAAGTGCTCAAAACGCACGAGATTTTGCTCAGAAGCTTTCGGAGAAAATTTCGGTTTTTGTTCATTTGCAGGATGAACGGTGTACAACGATGGTAGCTCATACTTATCTTAACGATACAAATGTACGGGGAAAAAAGCGGAAAGCAGTTGTTGACGCAGTAGCTGCAACGATCATCTTACAGGATTATTTGAGTGCGCATTCTTGACTTTTATACAAAAATCGATATACTAATTATTAGATGATTATCTAAATGATTAGAAAGAGAGGGTCTAATATGGCGTTTCAAAAAACATTTAAAGCGCTGTCGGATCCCACTCGGCGAGATATTTTGGAGCTGTTGAAAAGTGGCAGTCGATCGGCTGGTGATATTGGAAATCATTTTGATCTGACAGGCGCTACGGTTTCACATCACCTTGCAATTTTAAAAGAGGCTGATCTGGTTCGGGATAAAAAAGAAGGAAAATTTGTTTATTATGAATTAAATCTGAGTGTCTTTGAAGAATTGATGGCGTGGGTAACGAAATTTACGGGGGAGAAAAAGTGAAACGAATTTTTGAGAAAGATATTTTTGGGCTGATTAGTATCTTTTTAATCAGTCTGATAGTAGCGGCTATTTCTTACCCCAGCCTGCCGGAGCAGATTCCCATGCAATGGGGTATTACAGGAGAAGTAAACTCGACAGATGGAAAATGGGCCATCTTTTTTTATCCGCTTTTCATGTTGGCACTTTTGATTTTTCTTCGGATACTGCCAAAGATTGATCCCAAAAAGGAAAACTATCAAAAATTTGGACGGCAATATAACATCATCCAGCTGGTACTTTGTCTGTTTATGCTGATGATGGAAATTTATGTGATCTTATGGTGCCGCGGCATGAAATTTGATATGGGAACAGCCGTTATGCTGATTGTAGGATGTTTATTTATCGTTTTGGGAAATTTGATGCCAAAATTTCGCGTAAACTGGTTTTGCGGGATCCGTACACCATGGACACTTGCGAATGAAGAGGTTTGGTATTGCACGCATCGCTTTGGGGGAAAGGCCTTTTTCTGTGCCGGCTTTTTGATGATCCTTTCAGCTTTTTTACCTGCCTTTTGGAAGACAGCGGCGTTTGTTGGTGAGGGAATTTTGTTAATTTCCCCGGTCGTTTATTCTTATTTTTGCTATCGGAAGCAGAATCCGAAACCTTAAAGGAAGGGAAGTAAAAAAATGGCGCTCGGAATTGTTTTAATTGTTCTTGCGGCAGTCTTGTTGATTTTTGCAGGAATGTGCGCAATGAAAAAGGGACCTGTTTGGTCGATGACCTATTTTTCGGCTTCGGAAAAAGAGCGGGAAGAGCTAAAAACAAAAGAAAATTACCGGCTTTCGGCACTGATTTGCGGTGGAGCAGGAATTGCATTTTTGGTGGTTGCCTGCGTTCTTCTTTTTAGATGAGCAGTAGTCGAGAAAAAAGAATAAGTGCAGCAAAAAGCAGCCAATCAGTTTTTTGATACTGATTGGCTGCTTTCAAATTTTAAGATACTTTATTTTGTTGGGATCGAAGTCGGACAAGCACAGGACTCGCATTCCGGAATTTCACCGACAAACGGAGTCGGGTCGATCCCCTTGCGCTTATAGTAGTCGCCGACGGCTGCTTTAATTGCTTGCTCCGCTAGAACAGAACAGTGTACCTTCACCGGCGGAAGTCCATCCAGAGCTTCCATAACCGCCTTATTCGTCAGCTTCAAAGCGTCCCGAATGCTTTTGCCTTTGATCAGTTCTGTTGCCATGCTGCTGGTGGCGATTGCTGCACCGCAGCCAAAGGTCTTAAATTTAACATCGGTAATAATATCGTTTTCTACTTTAATATACATCCGCATGATATCGCCGCAGCGGGGATTGCCTACTTCACCAATACCATTTGCGTCTGGAATTTCGCCAACATTGCGAGGATGTGCGAAATGATCCATTACTTTCTCACTATATGCCATATTGATTCCTCCTAAAATTCATTTAGAAATATTTTTAGCAAACCGAAACTTTATCTGATAATTTTATCAGTCGTAATTGATTGGAAAATGCACTTTCCCTTCCTTGATTTCTTCCCATAGCGGAGAGAAACTGCGCAGATAATTGACAATCTTGGGGACTTCCTGGAGAAGAAAATCAACATCTTCTTCGGTATTCTGGTCGCCGAAAGAAATTCTCAGAGAGCCATGGGCAATCTCATGCGGAAGTCCGATGGAGAGAAGTACATGGCTTGGGTCCAGACTCCCGGAAGTGCAGGCAGATCCGGAAGAAGCGCAGACACCGCGCAGATCTAGCTGCAGCAAAAGACTTTCTCCTTCAACACCTTCAAAGCACATGTTTACGTTGCCGGGGAGCCGATGCTCACGATCGCCGTTGATGTGGCTGCGTTCAATTTTGAGCAGGCCGTCAATCAAACGGTCACGCATCTTGGAGAGACGGGCAGCTTTTTCATCGATATGGTCGCAGGCATTCTTAAGTGCTACGCTCATTCCAACGATTCCGGCGACATTTTCTGTGCCGGCACGATGGCCCTTTTCCTGTGCGCCGCCTTCAATCAAGTTCGGCAGAATAATTCCTTTTCTAATATAAAGAGCACCAACACCCTTTGGACCATGAAATTTATGTGCGGAAATGGAGAGCATGTCAATATTTTGTGCTTTTACATCGATATGAATATTTCCTGCAGCCTGTACGGCATCCGTATGGAAAAGGACGCCGTGCTTTTTGCAGATCGCACCGATTTCGGGGATCGGCTGAATCGTACCAATTTCGTTATTCGCATACATAATCGTGACAAGTGCGGTATCCGGACGAATGGCTGCTTCCAACTCTTCCGGGCGAACGATCCCATTGTGATGCACATTCAAATAGGTGACTTCGAATCCTTCCTTTTCCAGGACGGCGCAGGTATGAAGAACCGCATGATGCTCAAATTTACTGGTGATAATGTGCTTTTTACCTTTTTTGGCCATCAGGTGAGCAACCCCTTTGATCGCCCAGTTGTCTGCTTCGCTTCCGCCGGAAGTGAAATAAATTTCGTCGGGTTCTGCATTAAAACATCCGGCAATGGATGCACGGGCCTCTTCCAGAGCTTTCTTTGCCTTGCGGCCTACAGAATAGAGGCTGGAAGCGTTGCCGAATCCTTCGATAAAATAAGGCTCCATGGCTTTTAAAGCCTCAGGAGAAACCGGCGTTGTTGCGGAATTGTCTACGTAAATTAGTCTGTCCATGTTTCTACCTTCTTCATTTTAAAATTGAGCAGAAGCAGAATTGCTTCTGCAGATCTAATTGAATTCTCTACGAGATTAATGTACACTATTTTAGTACACATTTCAAGGGCTTTTTCAAAAAAACCTACTAAAATAATAGAAATATAAAATAAAAATAAAAAAAGACGAAAAATATTTCATCTTTTTTAGTATCTTTCTATATTTTTTTGACTTTATTCCTTTTGAGAACGGTATTTAACAGATTGTGCAACTGCCAGTTGATCGCAACGCTCATTTTCCGGGTGGCCGGCGTGTCCTTTTACCCAGCAGAAAGTGACCTTGTGGCGTTCTAAAAGCTGCAAAAGCTGTTCCCAAAGGTCAGAGTTGAGAGCGGGCTTTTTATCAGATTTACGCCAGCCGTTTCGTTTCCAAGAGCGTGCCCACCCCTTATTGATTCCATCGCAGACGTATCGACTATCGCTGGTCAGGGTTACTAGACAAGGTTCTTTTAAACAGTGGAGCGCTTCAATTACGCCGGTCAGCTCCATGCGATTATTAGTCGTTTGAGCTGCACCGCCGGAAAGCTCTTTTGTTTTTCCATTATAAGAAAGAATGGCACCCCAACCTCCGGGGCCGGGATTGCCGGAACAAGCACCGTCTGTAAAAATTGTGACTTCTTTCATAAGATAAGAGGTTCCTTTCAAAATATATCGAAAAACATAAATTTTATTTTTTTATTATAACATGGATTCCACATTAAATCGATTACTTTTCCCGTTTTGTGGGAATACTCGAAAAAGAGAAATGCGACGGCTTGACACCGTTTTAGAATCCATGTACAATAGTTTTGATATATGTGTTCGGCTTAATTGTATTTTGTGTGAGAAAAAGGAAATTTTGTCTAAAACTTGATATCAAATCCTCTTTGATAAAAGTGGATTTTTTGGTAAGCGTTCTTATTTTAAAAAATTAAAAATAAAGGAGTACTTTGTCTTTTCTTGGCACCGGATGCAGGAAAAGCAGACTCCAAATGGAGGTTTCTTCTGTGATTGAAAAAAAGAATATGCAAAAGCAAACTCCCCTCTATGGGAAGGTGGATGCGCAGGCAAAGCCTGCCGACCAGTTTTTAGGGGGAGGGATTGTCCTGCCTGCTCCGAAGACGGAGATGCCAAAAAAGGCGGAGGTGCCAGCAAAGGCAGAAACGCCCACGAAAGATCAGGCAGCAAAGCAATATCATTATCGCCGCCCGCGCAGACCGGCACAGAAAAAGATTGAACCGGTTGTGAATGGGCAGGCGACTGTCCCTTCGGAGCATCGAGCACCGGAGGCTGCACAAAAACCAAAGAATATGCAAAATCAAAACACAAAGCAGAATATGCAGCGCAGCAGAAGGCCACGCACGAATCGTGCACTGAAGCCTTCTATTAAGGTGTATTTTCTTGGCGGACTCAATGAAGTTGGCAAAAACTTTACCCTTTTTGAGTGCGGCGATGACATGATAATTGTCGACTGTGGAATGGCGTTTCCCGATGACGATATGTTGGGAGTCGATTTGGTCCTTCCAGATTTTACATTTGTAGAGCGCAATGTAGATAAGATTCGTGGAATTGTTGTAACCCATGGTCATGAAGACCATATTGGAGGGCTTCCTTATTTACTCAAGAAGGTAAATCTGCCGATTTATGCAACACGTTTGACACTGGCTTTAATTGAAGGAAAATTAAAAGAACAAGGCCTTAATAATAAAGTAAAAATGTATGAAACAAAGCCTGGAGACCGGGTAAAGCTCGGTTGTATGGAAGTGGAATTCATTCATGTAAACCATTCCATTCCGGATGCCGTAGGACTTGCAATTCACTCTCCGGCAGGTACAATTGTCCATACCGGTGACTTTAAAATTGATTGTACGCCGACTTGGGGTGAAATGATCGATCTCGGTCGCTTTGCGCAGCTTGGCAAGGAGGGCGTCCTTGCGCTGCTCGCGGATTCTACCAATGCAGAACGTCCCGGCTTTACGCAGACGGAAAGCCGGATTGCGACTTCTTTTGAAAATCTGTTTCGCCGTGCAAATAAAAGTCGGATTATTGTAGCCACTTTTGCAAGCAATATCGGCAGAGTGCAGCAGATTATTGATTGTGCGGTAAAGTATGGGCGTAAAGTGGCGCTTTCCGGGCGCAGTATGCTTAATGTGATGGGAATTGGCGTGGAAAAAGGCTATCTTCATGTGCCGGAAGGCGTTTTAATCGATATTGATCTGATTAAAAAATACCCGCCGGAGCAGATCGTCCTGGTTACAACCGGTAGTCAGGGAGAGCCTATGAGCGCTTTATCCCGTATGGCATTTGCCGATCACCGCAAGGTGGAAGTAGGACCGGGGGACTTCATTATTATTTCTGCGCGCCCGATTCCCGGCAATGAAAAATCAGTCGGAAATGTGATTGATGAATTGATGAAGCGCGGCTGCGAAGTCATTTATGAGTCCATGTATGAGATTCATGTTTCCGGCCATGCCTGCCAGGAAGAGCTTAAATTAATGCAGGGCATTGTCAAACCGAAATATTTTATTCCGGTGCATGGGGAGCAGAAAATGCTGCAGAAACATGCGCGCCTTGCCTATTCTATGGGGAAAGCACCGCAGGATGTCTGTATTGCCGATATCGGCGATGTTGTGGAAATCAATGAAAACTATATGAAAAAACTGGCGCCGGTCCCCGCAGGACGGGTCCTTGTAGATGGACTTGGTGTAGGGGATGTAGGCAGTATTGTTCTGCGTGACCGTAAACATTTGGCTGAAGATGGTTTGATTGTTGTTGTCTGTACAATTTCCGCCGACAGTGGACATGTAGTAGCCGGGCCGGACGTTGTTTCAAGAGGGTTCGTTTATGTCAGAGAAAATGAATCCCTGATGGATGATGCGAAAGATCTTGTTTATTCGGTGCTTGAAAATTGTGCGGGAAATGGAATTCGGGATTGGGGAACGCTCAAAACGCATATTAAGGATGCTCTTTCCCATTTGCTGTATGACCGTACCCGCCGCAGCCCAATGATTTTGCCGGTAATTATGGAGGTTTGACCTTTTTCCTTAAATAAGGTCTGCAAAAAGGGGTAAGGAAAGAATTATGAAACACAGAGTATGGGTATCTTCGCCGATTTATTTGGTTTTGGCGGTCATCATGTTGGTTATGGCCTGCTTCTCTTTCCCATGGAGCCGCGCAGTATTCGCGATAGAGATGGGGTTAGCGGTCGTCGCTGTTATGGTGGTACTAATCTCTAATTTCTATTTTCGCAGCTATGTGGGGACTTCTGTAAAAGCAGCGGAAAAAGTGCTTTCACTGAATGAAACGTCAGCATTGCAGCAATTTACAATGCCGGTGGCGCTTTCGGGACCAGCGGGCGATGTTGTCTGGGTAAATGACGCGTTTGTCAATACGATCAGCCCACATAAAGAGTGTCGGGGCGAAAATGTTCTGCGCTTTATTTATCCCCATACTCTGGAGCAGATCCTAAAAAATGCAGGAACAGATGTAACAATCGATCAACGTCAGTATACCGTATTTGCTGCAAAGACAAAATTAGGCTGTCTACTCTATTTTATTGATGATACTTACTATAAGGAAATCAACAGAGAATATGTGGATCGTCATCCGGTGGTGTGCCTTGCATACTTTGATAATCGGGAAGAGTTGGCGAGGGATATCAGTTCCTCGGATGATAACCGAATTGCTTCCGAAGTGGAAAATGTGCTTTTTAACTGGGCACAGAGCATGGGCGGATTTTCCTATCGTATCAATAATGGGCGCTATCTGATTTTAAGCGATGAAATGCACATCCGAGAGGAAATGGAACATCGTTTTCAGATTCTTGATACGATCCGTAATATTAAGTCGGCGGATCACCGAAGCGCTACTGTTTCGATTGGAATCGGCAGAGGGGCCAATTCTCAGCAGGCCAGCGAGGAATGGGCTCGCCGCGCGCTGGATATGGCACTGGGACGTGGCGGCGATCAGGTTGCGGTAAAACAGAAAGATGATTCTTATGAGTTCTTTGGAGGACTTTCCAAAGGGGTGGAAAAGCACGATAAGGTGCGTACCCGCGTAATTGCTGCAACGCTTTCCGATCGGATCAGACAGAGCGATACGGTGCTGATTATGGGCCATAAGTTTAGCGATCTGGACGCAATCGGCTCATCAATCGGATTATGGAGCGCAGTTACCCGCGCACTGCAAAGACCTGCATACGTCGTTGTTAATGAAGCGCAGAGCCTTGCAGGTCCGCTGATTCAAAAGATGAACGATGATGGAGAAGGAGATTGTTTTCTTTCCCCGAATGATGCATTGGCGTTAGTTTCTCCCCGTACTCTTTTAGTTGTGATGGATACCCATAGTCCTGAATTTGTAGAGAGTCCAGAACTGCTGAAGGCGGTTTCTAAAGTGGTGGTCATCGACCATCACCGCCTAATGGTGAAGCATATCGAAAATGCTGTGGTCTTTTATCATGAACCATATGCAAGCTCGACCTCTGAGATGGTAGCGGAACTGGTGCAGTATATCGGTGAAAATGTGTTGACCCGTACAGAGGCAGAAGCACTTTTGGCAGGCATTATGCTGGATACCAAGAGCTTTTCTCTTAAAACAGGGGTGCGTACTTTTGAAGCTGCAGCTTATCTGCGCCGACGGGGTGCGGATACGGTAACGGTCAAACGGTTATTTTCCGACAGCTTCGATACATATAAAACAAAGTATCGGATTGTTTCCAGCGCAGATCTTTTGGATGGCTGTGCAGTTGCTTATACGGAGCAGGAGCTGCCAAATCTTAAAATTGCTTCGGCTCAGGCGGCGGATGAGCTTTTGACCATTGAAGGCGTAATGGCTTCATTTGTAATCTATCCTTCAGACGGAGTCATGAATGTTTCTGCCCGCAGTATGGGGGATATGAATGTTCAGCTTGTGATGGAGGCAATGGGCGGCGGCGGCCACCTTACCATGGCGGGAGCACAAATTAAAGATGCGACGGTGGAACAAGTACGCAGCCAGCTAATAGAAATTTTGCGCGCCGGGATCGGCCGCGGAACGATTCAGAAAAAATAGGAGGGCTTTTTGATGAAGGTTGTTTTGTTGGCAGATATAAAATCTCACGGAAAAAAAGGGGAACTGGTAAATGTAAGCGACGGCTATGCTCGCAATTATCTTTTTCCCCATAAATTAGCAAAAGAGGCAAATGCAGAGGCAATGAACGAAATTCGCAATGCAGAAGCTTCTAAAGCCCACAAGATTGCGGTAGAAACAGAAAATGCAGAAGCGGCGGCAAAACTTTTGAACGGAAAAAGTTTAAAGATCACTGCGAAAGCCGGCCAGGGAGGTAGACTTTTTGGCTCGGTTACTGCAAAAGAAATTGCAGAAAAGCTTCAGAAAGATTATAATGTAACTGCCGATAAGCGGAAAATCGTCCTCGATACAGAGATTAAAGCTTTTGGCACTTATAATTGCGAGATCAAGCTTTATAATGGCGTCTCTGCAAAAATTTATATTGTTGTATCGGAAGCTTAAACAAAAATGATACTGAGGTGATCGCGGACGAACTTTTCGTTTGCGGTCGCTTTTATTCCATACAAGAAAGGGAGAATTTTGATGGCAGAGACTGCAAATTCCTATAATGGGCTGAATTTACCTTTTAGCCCCGAAGCAGAACAGTCTGTTCTCGGCGCGATTCTGCTGGAGCCTTCCTGTCTTGATCGAGTGATGGATTTTCTCCCTAGACCGGAATATTTTTATCAGTCTAATAATGTACTTATTTACGGGGCTATGCTCGACATGGCTTCCTTAGGACAGTCAATTGACTTTGTAACGGTGCTTGAAAAGCTAAAAGCCACAGAAAATTTTGATGAGGCGGATGGCAAGACTTATCTTTTGCAGATGATGGAGCTGGTTCCTTCCGTCAATAATGTGGAAAGCTATGCAAAGATTGTCCGGGATAAATATGATGTCCGTTCTCTGATTATTGCAGCTAGAGAAATTTTGGAAGAAGCGGGGTCTGGCAGCACCGATTCAGATACTTTGCTGGATGCGGCGGAGCAGCGCATTTTTGATATCCGGCAGGGCAAAAATATGCAGGGACTTCAGAAAATCAGCGAAATCCTCATGCAGACCTTTGATCGTCTGGATTTGCTCAATTCTCCCGATAAAGATCAGTTTCGCGCGATTCCGACCGGCATCAAAGCACTGGACGATGTCATTACCGGTTTGAATCGAACCGATTTGATTCTCCTTGCCGCAAGACCTGGCATGGGCAAAACCAGCTTTGCGCTTAATATTGCGCGCAATGCGGCGGTTAAATGCCAAAAAAGAGTCGCCTTTTTCTCTTTGGAAATGACAAGAGAACAGTTGGTTTCCCGGTTGCTTTCCACCGAAGCTATGGTGGGAGGCGTAAAATTGCGTACCGGCAAGCTGGCGGATGATGAATGGGTACGGATTATTGAAGCCGGCGATATTCTCAATAAAACCCAGATGTATTTTGATGATAATGCAAGTATTACAGTTTCTGAGATGAAGTCCAAACTTCGTCGTCTGCGGGATGTTGACCTAGTTATTATCGACTATTTGCAGCTGATGTCCGGCGGAAAGCACATTGATAACCGAGTACAGGAGATTTCCCAGATTACCCGAAATCTTAAAGTTATGGCTAAGGAACTCAATGTTCCGGTTATCTGCCTGTCACAGCTCTCTCGTGACAGCGAAAAACGAAATGATCATCGGCCGATGCTGTCTGATCTGCGTGATTCCGGCTCGATCGAGCAAGATGCCGATATTGTTCTATTTTTGTATCGCGAAGCGTATTATGCCAATCAGGAGAATGCTCAAGCGCCAGATCCTGAGAACGATGTTAACAGTGGCGAATGTATTGTTGCAAAGAACCGCCATGGCGAGACGCGCGCGGTTCCTCTGCATTGGCAGGGCGAATTTATGCGCTTTACCGCACAGGAGGTAGTGCGCAATGAATCATGATTTGATCTCCGCTCAAAAAGCGGAGATTTTGCTTATTGAGCGGAGAGCCGAGCAGTTGGTGATTTCGGAAAAAATGTTTCCAAAAGGTGGAACTGTCATTGTGGGTGTTTCAGGGGGAGCGGATTCAACTGCATTGCTGCATTTTTTAAATAATCATGCGGAAAAGTGGAATTTTTCCCTAATTGCAGCGCATGTTAATCATGGACTGCGGGGGGAAAACGCCGATCACGATGAAGCTTTTGTCAAGGAATGCTGCCAAAAATGGGCAATTCCCTGCGAAGTTTTGCATGAAGATGTGGCGGCTCTTTCTAAAAAACGCAAAGAGGGCCTGGAAGCATGCGGCCGATATGTTCGTTATACGTTTTTTAAGGCCCTGGCAAAAGAAAACGGGGAAGCTGTCATTGCGACAGCGCATACGGCTTCGGATCAGGCAGAAACGGTTTTGATGCACCTTTGCCGCGGAGCCGGAGCGAGAGGCCTTTCGGGAATTTCTCCGGTTCACGAGCAGATTGTGCGGCCGTTTTTGTGCTTGACAAGAGAAGAAATTGAAGCGTATTGTAATTGGTATCATTTGTCCTATTGCGAGGACGAAACAAATCGAGATCTCGATTTTTCCCGCAATAGAATTCGTCAGCAGGTGATTCCGGTTTTAAAAACGTTAAATCCCAAGGTGGAAACTGCAGTTTCGGGAGCTGCCTTTCGCCTGCGGGAAGATGACGATTGCCTTTTTGAGATGGCAAAAAGCTCTTTAGAACAAGCGGCACGCGGCCCCGGGTGGGAGACTTCCAGCTTGATGAAACAGCCACGCCCAGTACGGTTGCGTGCGCTTTTTTTGGCCGCAAAAAAGAATGGTGAGGGAGAACTTTCTGCCGATCATCTTTTGAATTTAGATTTGCTTCTTAAGCAAGGCGGAAAAATCACGTTGACAGGAGGCCTCCATGCAGAGGTTCAGCAGGGGGTCCTGTTTTTTGGGGAGCCTAAAAAACAAAGGTTTTCTCTTCCTTTGTCTTTTCCTGAAACGGTTCTTCCGGATGGAAGACGACTTTTGGTGCGGAAAATTTCTCAAAAAGAACTGAAAAATGATTCGAAATTTCATAATTTGTTCTTCCTTAATTTGCTGAATTATGCTACAATTAACAAGAATACTGTAGTAAGGACCCGGTTGGAGGGCGATCGCTTTCGCCCAGCTGGAAGAGGAATTTCAAAACCGCTGCGCCGAATGATGAATGAAGCACATATTCCGCCTTATCTGCGGGAAAATTCCATTTTGCTGGAACGAGAAGGGGAAATCCTTTGGGCTGAAGGCCTTGGAGCTTCCGAATCCGCGCGGCCGGGGTTTGACCAGGAAAATGCGATGATTATCATAAAGGAGAACGGTTTATGAGTCAGAATATGCTGGATGATATTGAGAGAGTTTTGTATAGTGAAGAGGATCTTCAGAAAATTGTGCAGAGAGTCGGCAAACAGATCAGTGAGGATTATCAGAACAAGAATTTGCTTTTAGTAAGCGTTTTAAAAGGCTCTGTCGTATTTATGGCAGACCTGATGCGTGCAATTACCGTACCATGTGAAGTCGATTTTATGTCGGTTTCCAGCTATGGCTCAGGCACCAAGACTTCCGGCGTTGTCAAAATCACAAAAGACCTTGATATTAATCTGGAAGGATATGACCTTTTGGTTGTTGAAGATATCCTTGACAGCGGGATGACATTGTCTTATATTTTAGAGATGATGCGTGACCGTAAACCGAACAGCATTAAGCTTTGCACGTTATTTGATAAACCGGAACGCCGAACCGTAAATGTACAGGCTGATTATGTGGGCGGAATCGTTCCGGATGAGTTCATTGTAGGATATGGACTTGACTATGCTCAAAAATATCGCAACCTTCCTTTTGTGGGCATTTTAAAGCCGAAAGTATACGGTGGTTAAGGAGTTGATTAAAACTTGAATAATAAAAAGGGCATGCGCAACCTGATCCTTGTGGTTTGTATCCCGATTATTCTGATGATTGTAATCGCTTCGGTTTATGGAAATAATACGACGAAAACATATGATTATTCAGATATTGTTGGATATTTTAAATCGGAGCAGGTAGAGGAATATTCGCTGGATTACGGTACTGGCCAACTGGTATTGAAGCTCAACGACAAAGACAATACCACTATTAATTATGTAGTAGCGAATGTCATTACTTTTTATCAGAAAATTGATCCGATGGTCGAAAAATACAACGCGGATCATACGGATACTCCTATGGTGGAGAAGCATATCCGTGCCCGTGAGGTGAGCTGGCTTTCTACTTTGGCACCAATGCTGATCGCAATTGTTGGTATGGCGGTCATCTACTATTTCTTCTTCAGAAAACTCAGCGCTGGAATGGGCGAGCCGGGCAAACAGATGAATTTCGGCAAAGCCAAGGTCAAAAAGATGTCTGACGAAAAGAGGAAGACAACTTTTGCAGATGTTGCCGGTGCCGATGAGGAAAAAGAAGAGCTCTCTGAAATTGTAGAGTTCCTTAAAAATCCTCAAAAATATAACGAACTGGGCGCAAGAATTCCAAAAGGAGTTCTGTTAGTGGGCCCTCCCGGTACCGGTAAAACGTTGCTGGCGCGGGCAGTTGCCGGAGAAGCGGGCGTCCCGTTTTTCTCAATTTCCGGCTCTGATTTTGTTGAGATGTTTGTCGGTGTTGGCGCGTCACGTGTGCGTGACTTGTTCGAACAGGCTAAGAAAAACAGTCCCTGCATTATTTTTATTGATGAAATTGATGCAGTAGGCCGTCAGCGCGGCGCCGGACTTGGCGGCGGGCACGATGAACGTGAACAGACTCTGAACCAGTTGTTGGTCGAGATGGACGGCTTCGGTGCAAATGAAGGCGTCATTATGATTGCGGCGACAAACCGCCCGGATATTCTGGATCCGGCTTTGATGCGTCCGGGCCGTTTTGACCGTCAGGTGACGGTTGGATATCCGGATATTAAGGGCAGAGAGGCAATTCTTCATGTTCACGCCCGCGGAAAACCTTTGGCGCCGGATGTGGATCTGAGAACGATTGCAGGCTCAACCGCTGGATTTACCGGCGCAGATTTGGAAAACCTTTTGAACGAGGCTGCTCTGCTTTCCGCTCGAAAAGGGCTCAAAGCAATTACGATGTTAGAGATCGAAGAGGCTACGATTAAAGTCATGATGGGCACGGAAAAGAAGAGCCATATCATGAGTGATAAAGAAAAGAAATTGACAGCTTACCATGAAGGCGGTCATGCGGTGGCAACCTATTATTGCCCAACGCAGGATCCAGTTCATCAGATTTCTATTATTCCACGCGGAATGGCCGGTGGCTATACAATGTCAATCCCAACAGAAGATCGTTCCTACAAGACGAAAAAAGAAATGAAGGAAGATCTGGTCGTACTTTTAGGCGGCCGTGTTGCAGAAGCAATTACGCTGGACGATATTTCCACTGGAGCTTCTAACGATATTGAACGTGCGACAAAGCTTGCTCGTGCTATGATCACAAAGTACGGCATGACGGAAGCTTTGGGCCCCATCACCTATGGGCAGGATCAGGGAGAACCGTTCCTTGGCCGGGATATGGGTCATATTCGGGATTATTCCGAAGCGACTGCGTCGGCGATCGATAAAGAAACTCGCAGTATCATGAACGATGCTTACGCCAGAACGCATGAAATTTTGGAGCAGCATCTCGGTCAGCTGCATGATGTCGCAGTCTTTCTGTTTAAACATGAAAAGATGAGCGGAGAAGAGTTCCGCCTAGTAATGGAAGGAAAAATGCAGGGACTTCCTTCAGATGATGCGAATGCTTTGCCGCCGGATGGGGAAAATTCTCAAAAGCCGGAACAACAGTCGGAAAAATCTTCTGAAGGGACTTCAAAAGCGGATTCTGAATCGGAAAATGCACAGGAAAATTCGAGTAATCAAAAGCCGGATTCTCCTCAGAACCCCTCAGCTGAATAATTTGAAAGGGGAATGAACAAAATCATTCTCCTTCTTTTTTTGAAAAATTCCCGTTGGAAAAAATTTCAGGGATTCCCTGTTTAAAAAGGGAAAAAGGAGGAAAAATGGCGAGAAAAGCAGCTTATAATAATGAAAGCATCTCAATGCTCAAAGGAGCCGACCGCGTACGTCTACGCCCCGCGGTCATTTTTGGCTCTGATGGGATCGAGGGATGCGAACATTCGATTTTTGAAATTTTATCGAATTCAATTGATGAAGCCCGTGAGGGATACGGCCGCGAGATTACGGTGACCCGTTATAAGGATGATTCCGTTGAGGTGGAAGACCATGGCCGTGGAATTCCCGTGGATTTTAACCATAAGGAACAGCGTTATAACTGGGAACTCGTCTTCTGTGAAATGTATGCGGGCGGAAAATATAATAATGATGCTGATTCGAGCTATGAATATTCATTGGGGCTAAATGGTCTCGGCCTTTGTGCAACACAGTATTCCAGCGAATATATGGATGTGGAAATTCATACGGGTGAAACCAAATATACACTTCATTTTGAACATGGCGAAAACGTCGGAGGACTTCACCAGGAGCCTTCTAAATCGAAAAGCGGAACACGGATTCATTGGAAGCCGGACCTGCAGGTCTTTACCGATATTGCAGTGCCAGTAGAATACTACTGGGATATTTTAAAACGTCAGGCAATCGTCAATGATGGAATCCGGTTTGTTTTAAAGAATCAGGCGGAAAATGGTTTTGAAACTGAGGAGTTTCAGTATGAAAATGGAATTTCCGACCATGTAAAGGAAGTTGCCGGAGATGATGCGCTCACTGCGGTGCAGTTCTGGCAAACAGAGAAAAAAGTTCGGGATCGCGCCGATAAGCCGGAATATAAAGTAAAAATCAATGTGGCGGTCACTTTTTCCAACCGGAATAAAATGCTGGAATATTATCACAATTCCAGTTGGTTGGAGCATGGCGGCGCGCCGGATAAAGCGGCGCATAATGCTTTTGTTTATCAAATTGACGCTTATTTAAAACAAAACAATAAATATAATAAAAATGAGAGCCGAATTGCGTTTCAGGATGTAGAAGACTGTTTAATCCTTTGTATTTCCTCTTTTTCTAATCGGACGTCTTACGAAAATCAGACGAAAAAGGCAATTACCAATAAGGGAATCCAAGAGGCTATGACGGAAATGCTGAGGCATCAGCTGGAAATCTATTTTATTGAGAATCCACTGGATGCGGAAAAAATTGCAAATCAAGTGCTGATCAATAAGCGCAGCAGAGAAGATGCAGAAAAGACACGTTTAAACCTTAAAAAGCGGCTGACCTCCACAATGGATCTTACCAATCGGGTGGCAAAATTCGTTGACTGCCGCAGCAAAGATGTTTCAGAACGTGAGATCTTTATCGTGGAAGGTGATTCTGCTTTGGGCGCCTGTAAACAGGCGCGAGATCCAGATTTTCAGGCGATCATGCCGATTCGAGGCAAAATTTTGAACTGTCTTAAGGCGGACTATGATAAAATTTTCAAGAGCGATATTATTACGGATTTGGTCAAGGTGCTTGGCTGCGGCGTACAGGTAAAATCCAAGGCAAATAAAGAAATTTCTTCCTTCGAGATGGACAACCTGCGCTGGAATAAGATTATTCTCTGTACGGATGCTGATGTGGATGGATTCCAAATTCGCACCTTGCTTTTAACGATGCTTTATCGTCTGACTCCGCAGCTTATTACTGCCGGAAAAGTTTTTATTGCAGAATCCCCTCTTTATGAAATTCGCTGCAAGGACGAGACGTACTTTGCTTATGATGATCCCGAAAAGGACCGCATTACAAAGAGACTTGCCGGGCAAAAATTTACATTGCAGCGCAGCAAAGGACTGGGAGAAAATGAGCCGGATATGATGAACCTGACTACAATGAACCCCAAGACCAGAAGGCTGATTAAGGTGATGCCAGCTGACGCTAAAAAGACGGACGAAGTCTTTAACTTGCTTTTAGGAGATAACCTTTCGGGAAGAAAAGAACATATTGCGGCTCATGGGGCAGAATATATGCAGGACGCAGATGTTTCCTAATCGGAAATCTTTTTGGAAAGGAGGATATGAAGAATGCCAAAGAAAAGAAGAGCAGCTGTGGCGGTAAAATCAATGGTGCATGGCGTTATTGAAGGCGCCGGACAGGTGCAGGAACAGCCCATTGTAGATACGCTGGAAAAGAATTATATGCCGTATGCGGTCAGTGTGATTATGTCCCGTGCAATTCCGGAGATAGACGGGTTTAAGCCCAGCCACCGGAAACTGCTTTATACCATGTATAAAAAGGGCCTTTTAACCGGTTCTCTGACAAAGAGCGCTAACATCGTCGGAGAAACGATGAAGCTCAATCCGCATGGCGATGCGGCAATTTATGATACCATGGTGCGTTTGTCCCGTGGCTACGAAGCCTTGCTCCACCCATATGTGGAGTCAAAGGGGAACTTCGGAAAATTTTATTCCAGAGATATGGCATGGGCGGCTTCCCGATATACGGAGGCAAAGCTTGCGCCTATCTGCACAGAACTTTTTAGTGATATTGATAAAGATACGGTGGATTTTGTACCAAACTACGATAATACGATGGCAGAGCCGACTTTGCTGCCGGCGAGATTTCCATCCGTTTTGGTCAATGCAAACACCGGAATTGCTGTTGGTATGGCAAGTAATGTTTGTTCCTTTAATTTAAAGGAAGTCTGTGAGACGACAATTGCACGAATTCAGAATCCAAAGCATGATGTTTTATCGACTCTGCAGGCACCGGATTTTCCAGGTGGGGGACAGATCCTTTATGACCGCGAACAGATGGAAGAAGTTTATCGTACGGGGCGCGGAAGTATCCGGGTTCGCTCCCGCTACAGTTATGATGAAACCGCTAACTGTATTGATATTACGCAGATTCCGCCAACCACCACTGTCGAGGCAATTGTCGAAAAAGTAATTGACCTTGTAAAACAGGGAAAAGCAAAAGAAATTTCAGATATCCGCGATGAAACAGGCCTTGCGGGCTTAAAAATCACGATCGATCTCAAAAGAGGGACCGATCCGACAAAGCTGATGACGAAGCTCTTTCACATGACGCCTTTGGAGGACAGCTTTTCCTGCAATTTTAATATTCTGGTAGACGGAGCCCCAAAAGTGATGGGAGTTGGAGAAATTTTGGACGCATGGACAAAATTTCGTATTAATTGTGTGCGCCGCCGAACGGAGTATGACCTACAAAAAAGGATGGATAAACTCCACTTGTTGATGGGTTTACAGGCGATTCTGCTTGATATTGACAAAGCAATTAAGATTGTTCGTGAGACGGAAGAAGAAAGCGAAGTCGTCCCAAATCTGATGATTGGCTTTGGAATTGATGAGACGCAAGCTGAATATGTAGCAGAAATTAAGCTCCGTCATCTCAACAGGGAATTTATCCTCAAAAGGACAGACGAAATCGGGGAACTTCAAAAACAAATTGCCCAATTGAATGCAATTCTTGACAGTGATCATAGAATCAAAGCGGTCATTATTAAGGAACTAAAAAATGTTGTCGACTTATACGGTCAGCCTCGGCGCAGTATTCTGCTTTATGCAGATCAAATTGAAGAAGAGTCGGAAGAGGAAGAAATCCCGGATTATCCAGTCAATCTATTTTTCACAAAGGATGGATATTTCAAAAAGATCACTCCACAGTCCTTGCGAATGAGCAATGATCAAAAGCTAAAAGAGGGAGATATAGTCCTCGAACATATAGAATCCACCAATAACAGCGACCTTTTGTTCTTTACCGATCGGTGTCAGGTATATAAAGCGAAAACCAACGACTTTTCTGATACAAAAGCCAGTGTTCTGGGCGATTATATTCCTGCCAAGTTACAGATGGATGAAGGGGAAAATGCCATGTTCATGGTGGCTACAAAAGATTATCAGGGAACTTTGGTATTTTTCTTTGAAAATGGAAAAGCTGCAAAAGTAGAGCTCCTTTCTTATGAGACAAAAACGAACCGTAAAAAACTCGTCAATGCCTATAGCGATAAATCTCCACTTGTTAAAATGTTCTGTTTGTTAGAAGATATTGAAATTCTTCTGACTTCTACGCAGGGAAGAATGCTTTTGGTGCATACAGGTGCAGTCCCTGTAAAGACGACCCGGTCGACGCAGGGCGTGCAGGTGATGACGCTGCGGCGCAGCGCTAAACTGCAGAAAGCGGAAGCCTTTATAGAATCTTCTGGAATCCTGAAAAATCCGCAGCACTACCGAAAAACGATTCCGGCAATCGGCAGTTTGCCCTCAAAAGAAGAACTTTCCGGGGAACAGCTGACCTTTTAAAAATAAAATGAGCCGCAGAAAAGTGGAAGATCACAGTTCTGCGGCTCCGGCCCTATCGTGCAAACGCGAAAAAACAATTGGGTCGTATCCGTAGTATTTGTCCTAGAAGCACAGTCTATACAAAAATCATTTACTTTTAAGAAAATCGGTAAAATGGTGGAAAGACTTGCAAAGTAAAAAAGATTATGGTATTATAAACTATAACTGAGTCGTTCAGTATTAAAATTGTTTTATTTTAAAATGAAGATATGAAGTCGGAGGATCATTATGACTGGATTTGAGATCGCTTTCGGAATTGTTTTGTTGGTATTTTCTGTTGCAATTATTTTTGTGGTTCTTCTGCAGGAAGGACATGATCAGAATACAGGAGTTATCAATGGCGGTGCAGATACGTTCCTTAGTAGAAATCGTGCTCGAACCGTAGATGTGTTCCTTTCACGCTGGACAAAAATTATCGCGGTTGGATTTTTTATCGTGGTAATTGCGATTAATGCAGCTATGTATTTCTATAAGGGTTAAGAGAAAATAAAAGCCCCGCTTATGGAAAAGCGGGGCTTTTTATGTATAAGATTGGGGTAGAATAAATAAAAAGCGCTGCATCCGGCAATGAGATGCTGCGTACAAACAGGAAAAATCCTGTCTTGGAGGAATAATATGATCGATGATATTAAAAATGAAATTTTAAAGTGTCTAAAAGATACTTCTGGAGGAATCGCTTCCCGTGATCTGATGCGGCAGATGGGAATCTCAGAAAAATACAGCGAGATTTTTTATCAGGCAGTGAATCAGCTTCGGCATGATGATTTAGTCAGCGTAAACCGGAACCATATTTTGTCGCTTCGTCATCAAGAGGAGCAACATAATATTCCGGCGACGATTGTCTCGCTTTCGAGAGGCTTTGCCTTTGCGCGCCCGGATGATGGCGGAGACGATATGTTTTTGCGTGCGGAAGATCTGCATGATGCGTTTTTGGGAGATCATGTAGAACTTGGAAATATCAAGCAGTCCATAAAAGGGTCTAGCTGCGAAGTGATGAAAATCACGGAAAAGGCGGAACCCATTGTTAACGGTTCTATCGTGCAGGGAGAAATCTCTGCGGAACTCAATCCTGATGCGGCGATTCGTTTTAATGTGCCCATTGAGGACTTTTTTCACTGTGGTGCGAAAATCGGTGATAAGGTGCAGTGTGTTATTCGCCGTCTGCCGCATTCTTCCCGCTTTATAGCAAAGGTTACAAAGGTATATGGCCGCGCGGACTGCGCAAAAATTTGTGCAGATTCGATTTTAGACCAGAATTCTGTCCGAATCCCCTTCCCGGAAGAAGTGAAAAGGGAAGCATTGGCCATGAAAAATCGAAAAATTACGCCGGAAGAGCTTTCTGGGCGTTCTGATTTTCGTGACTGGCCGATCTGTACGATTGACAGCGCAAGTGCCAAAGATTTGGATGATGCCGTTTCCTGCGTAAAAATTCCGGAAGGATATCGTTTGGGCGTGCATATTGCAGACGTTTCTCACTATGTGCGCGAAGGCTCTGCTCTGGATCAAGAAGCGGCGCTGCGGGCGACCAGCGTTTATCTCCCTGATCGAGTGGTTCCCATGCTGCCGGAAGAAATCAGCAATGGAGTCTGCTCGCTGAATGCGGGAACCGATAAGCTGACTTTTTCGGCGGTTATGGATATCAACCCCGAAGGAGAAATCGTTCATTATGAGTTCCATAAGTCGGTCATCGACAGCAAAGTACGTGGCGTTTATACAGAGGTCAACGCCCTTTTTGATGGAACCGCCGATGAAGCTTTAAAAGAAAAATATGCGCCGGTCAGAGAAAGTCTGGAATGTGGTCGAGAACTTGCTGATATTTTGCGGGAGCGTGCAAAGCGCGCAGGCAATTTTGACTTAGATACCAGTGAGTCTGAATTTGTATTGGATGAAAATGGTCTTTGTATTGATGTTATGCCCCGCCACAGCGGCACTTCTGAGAAAATGATTGAGCAGCTCATGATTGCTGCGAATCAGGCGGCGGCAAAGCTGGCAAAAGCAAAGAAGCTTCCGTTTGTATATCGTGTACATGAGCAGCCGGACCCTGACCGAATTGATACTTTGGCAGAACTGGTTGGAGCTTTAGGCCTTTCTGCAAAGAGTCTCAAACACACAGGCGATGTAACAACGAAAGATTTTGCAGCAATTATGGCACAGGCTCAAGGAACGCCGGCTGAAAAGATCGTTTCCCATCAGCTGTTGCGTACAATGGCAAAAGCGAGATATGATGTCTCTCCAGTGGGACATTTTGGCTTGGCTTTAGCAGATTACTGCCACTTTACTTCACCGATCCGCCGCTATCCGGATACGTCAATCCATCGCATTTTAACGGCTTTTCTTAGTGGAGAAGACCACGATACGATCGTAAAGAAATATAGCGATTTTGCGGCTGCTTCCGCCAAACAGTCCAGTAGAATGGAAATTAAAGCTATGACCAGCGAACGTGACGCGGATGACTGCTATGCTGCAGAATATATGAAGCAGCATCTCGGAGAAGAGTTTGATGGAATTATCAGTGGCTGCACGATGAGGGGAATCTTTGTGGAATTACCCAATACGGTAGAAGGCTTTGTTCCCAGTATCAGCTTTGAGGGAAAACATTTTGAATTTGACGGAATGGTTTCTCAAGTGGATGTGACAACACATGAAAAGCTGTCTATCGGAGATCCAATTCGTGTAAAAGCTGCTGCTGCAGATATTTCCAGTGGAAGAATTGATTTTGTTCCGGCTTGATTTCTTTTTTAAAAAATGAGAAAGTATGTCCCATACCCTGCATATCTATGTAAAAGAGAGGGGGTATGGGACATTGATTTTTTTAATGACTTTGATTGGTTCCATTCTAGTGGCAGCACTTCTGCTGGAATGGGGAAATGCAAAAAAGCCTTTGCTGCGTGCGTTTATCAATGCAATTTGGGGAATGCTTGCGCTGGCGGTCGTGAATCTAACCGGAATGATGACCGGGGTGACCCTCCCGCTTTCACCAGTTGTAATCGGGGTAAGTGCTTTTGCAAGTTTTCCGGGTGTCATTACTTTATTGTTGTTACAACTGATCTTTGGAATTTAAACCGTGCGAAAAATTTCATACGATTATCTAGTGTACAATGTGAAAGCAGATGTCTGCGCTCTAAATAGAAAGAGAGAGGGTTAAAAAAGGCACCCAAAGAATTGTAAAATCCTTTGGGTGCCTTTTTATGTTTATTTTTTCAATAAGTCAGCAGCTAAATCTGTATCACCGGAAACGAGTGCCAGAAGCATGCGATATACTCGTTCTGGAGAGCGGTGAAAATTTCGCTTCACCATTTCGGCTTGTCGGTGATCAGCAAGAAGCAGGGTAAAACTCATCAAGTCGGAAGTTCCACCTGAAATATGGCAGCAAACCTCATACCCTTTTTCGAGCTTGTGAACTTCCACTTTATTTTCTCGTTCATTGCGGGCAAATGCTAAAAGTTCTGTAGCAGCGGCCACTGCTTTTTCCCGTACTGCTGCAGGTAAAGCAGTATCGAGCTGACGTGCAATGCCGACTGCAGAAGGCCCTGCAGAATAATTTCCGGCTTTATCACAGAGCAGAATCCCTTTTTCAGTCAGACCGGACAGAGCGTCATTCAGTTCAAAATAATTTGCAAGCCCGGCCCCTTGAAGGCTTTCTAATATTTCCTGCTGAGAAAGTGGAGAATTGACCGAAGTTAGCAAGTAGCATAAAAGAATTCGAATTTCTTCCTGACTTCTCAGTCCGCCGGGTTCTATCCCGGCCGTAAAGGCATCATAAGGCATTGGGCTCATCCCCCCGTTCCATTTCTATTTTAGCACAAAGACAAGGAAATACGCAACGAAAATGAGAAGTTAACTTTTCTTTTTTGAAGAGAAATTTGATGAAGATTGTGCGACCTTTAAAATTTCTTTTTGCTGCTTTGCAGAAGAAATCCGATACAGTGCGATGAGCTCTCTTTCTTCAGACGAAAGTTCCGTTATTTTTTTGATTTCTTCTTTTGCAAATGGTTTCTGACTTCCGGAATCTGCTACCTGTGAAGGAATGGACTCAGAGTCCAGGAATGCTGACAGCGGAACATTTAAAATTCGCGAAATCTGATTCAGCATATGAATGCTGGGCGAAGTTTTTCCGGTCTCATAATAAGTATAAGTGCTCCGGTCTATTTCTAAGACGCGCGCCATTTGTTCCTGCGTAAAGCCGTTTTCGCGGCGAAGTTGGCGCAGAGTCAAAGAAAAATAATTGAGATAGTGGTTGGTGGGCAATATAATTCCCCTTTCTTTAGAAGGAATTCAGCCAGACGAATCTTTTCTGATAGGAAGGGACTTGACGAAGGGCGAAAATTCCGCTATACTAATTTAGTCTTATGCATGCTACTGTGGCTCAGTTGGTAGAGTAGCTGATTCGTAATCAGCAGGTCATCGGTTCGAGTCCGATCAGTAGCTCCAAACTTGAAACCGCATGGAAGGTCGCTTAGGTGGCTTCTATGCGGTTTTTTGTCATCATGAAATATTATAGACTATTAGATTTAGTTTATCACTTTTTTATATAAAAATAAAATAACAAATATTTATAGGACTATAAACACAATTTATATAGTAATAGGAGGCGCTAAAATGCTGGATATTCGAATAGAGACTTTTTTGACAGTCTGCGAATTTATGAATTACACAAAAGCGGCACAGAAATTGAATATTACCCAGCCAGCGGTTTCCTATCACATTCATACTCTGGAACAAGAGTATGGAATGAAATTGTTTGATTTAAAAGACAAAAAATGGGTTTTAACACCTGCTGGACAAGCCGTTCGTTCTGTTGCATTGACCATGAGACATCATGATTCTATGCTGCGTATGACTCTTCAGCGAATGGCAAAAAACGAAGAACATATTGTAATTGGGGCAACTTTGACGATTGGAATCTATCTGCTCCCTGATATCATTGCGGATTTCTTGCGGGATAACCCATCTATGCAAATTCGACTGGTTATAGCGGATACACAGGAATTATTAAAAAAACTTGATGCGCAGGAAATTAATTTTGCTTTTGTGGAAGGGTTTGTTCCTCAGAATGAATATGAAACAAGAGTTTATAGCAGAGAACCTTTTATCGGAGTTTGTGCAGCCGATTATCCTTTGCATTGTTCTTTTTGCTATTTGGAAGATTTTTTGGGAGAACGTCTTTTGTTGAGAGAGCAGGGTTCTGGCAGCCGAAAACTTTTAGAGAGATGTTTGCAGCGCCGAAATCTTCAGATATCAGATTTCCATTTTCAAATGGAAATTAATAATTTAGATGCTTTAAAACATCTAACGGAACGAGGCTGTGGGATTACCTTTTTATTTGAACGGGCGGTTGAAGAAGAACTGCAAAGGGGAACCCTAAAAAAGATTCCGATTAAAGATTTTTCTATTGCACATGATTTTACATTTCTTTGGGAAAAAGATAATACTTTTTCTGGGTGCTATGAATCTTTTTTTCAAATAGCCTTGAACCATAAAAATAAAAAGCCATAGGATTTTTTTAGGAAAGTAGGGAAATCCTTGTAAAGAGACTTTTTCAAAGGAGGAGATTAGAATGAGCCGTTCGGAACATACTGAGAAATTGCTGACTACTTTAAAAAATATAATCTTTTTTATATTGAGCGGCATTATTTATTCAATCAGCGTACGTGTCTTTACAGCACCGAACCAGATCGCTCCCGGTGGATTGACTGGTGTTTCTACGATGCTTAATTATATATTTGGCTCGCCGATAGGCGCGATGATCATGTTGCTTAATTTGCCTGTTTTTATCTGGGGCATTTTTGAAATTGGCTATAAGTTGGTTTCCAGAACAATTTTTGCAACCCTGTGCTCGTCTATTGCGATTGACTTAATTGGATTTGTCATACCGCCTTATTATGGAAATCCGCTTCTCGCAGCAATTTATGGAGGAGTATTGGAGGGAATTTCACTTTCCCTTGTTTTAGGGCGAGGCGGTACAACCGGCGGTACAGATATGATTGCAAAGCTTTTAGCCCGCCATTTTCGCCATCTGAGCATCGGCAATTTGATGATGGCGATAGACGGTGTGGTTATCTTGGTTTCTGCGATTGTTTATCAGAGCCTTGAAAGTGCACTCTATGCGGCAATTGCCGTCTTTGTTTCTACCCGTGTAATTGATGCATTGCTTTATGGCAGTGACGGGCGTGCGGGCAAACTGATCTTTATTATATCCCAAAGAAGTGACGAGATTGCCAAAAGAGTTTTACATGAATTAAACCGGGGAGTTACTGAGATTCATTCTCGTGGAGCATACAGTGAACAAGAGCAGATGACTCTTTTATGTGCGGTAAGCCGGACGGAAGTTTATAAGGTGACGGATATCGTTCGGGAATTGGATAAAAATGCGTTTATGATTATTGGAGATGTTGGACAAATTAACGGAGAGGGATTTTATATTCCCAAAAAAGAAGATAAAACACTCCCGGAACTTTTGAATTCTCATAAAAAAAGAAGAGAAAAACAAAAATCAAAGCAAGAGTCAGCTGATAGTCCAAAAAATGAACAGTAATTTTTATTTTAAAGATGTTTTTTGGACAAAATAAAAAAATTGTCTCTTTCTTCATACTGGATAAAAACGTATGATAGAAATAGTCGTTTTTGGTTTGATGAGAACGGGCAGATATAAGGGGAGGCGGGATCCCGATGAGGCAGTCTAAGGGAGTACTGCGCATGATCGTTGAGACTACAGTTAGAAAAGCACTGAATGATTTAGAAAAAGATCCGGAACGTACCATTCGTAATTTGGTAGAAATCGCGCATGGATTTTCTAAAGGAGAATTTCAGAAAAATTTTTTTCAAATTGTACAGTCTATGTTAGAAAACGAAGACAGTGCTTATTATCTTTTGGTAAAGAATTTAGTATATTACGTAGACCACGAAACACTGCTTACATTCGGAATGAATCTAGGTTATAATGGCTGTGCCAATGGTTCTAAAAAGATGCGCCAAGCAGAAGAGAAATATGGATTTCATGTACCATGGTCGATGTGTTTCTGCATGGAAGAAGGGGATACCTCTTTTCCGATTGAGCAAAGCTATGAGATTATTGAACAGGGAAAGACATGGGGAGCCTATACGTATTTCTTTTTCAGCTGTGATGAACATTTAGAAGAAATCTCTCAATTAGTTGAATCGGAGCCGGATTGTGCTTTTTTAATTTTTATAGGACCTCAAAAAGGGAAGGAAGCACAGGAAAGATTTGGACAAATGCACAATCTGATGATCTTTGTGTGCGGAGATTGTCCGGATTCCATCGAAACAGCTAAATATTTAGTGGAAAATAAAATGTTAGTGGGAGCGTACCGCCTATATTCAAGTGATCAGGTTTCAGAAGTTGAGACAGGCGCATGGCTAAAAGAAATTTCTTCTTCTGGGGCTGCTATGGCTTTTTGGGCCGCAGAAGAGAGCTGCAGCAAAGAAGAAAGAAAAGAAGTTTGGAGCTATATCAGAAAAACGCGCTTTTATCAGGATTATCCTATCATCCCGGTAGAGTTTTCTATGGATATGATTACGATCGATCAGGCATTTTCCCCTGATACCTGTTCCTTGCATTTTTCCCCTTCTGGACAAGTAACTTTGTACGATAAAAATGGAACACGAAACTTAGGGCTGTATTCGAGTGGAACCCCTTTGCAGCAGATCTTGGGTGGAAACATGCAAGAGACTGCAAATATTTGATAAAATAAAAATGGCTTTGAAAATCCGATTAGAGATTTTCAAAGCCATTTATTTTATGTAGAGATTTTGAGTCTGCTTGATCTTTTGGATGAGGTTCTTCTTCCATATCAGAGACAATTTTGCGTGCAACACTGCTCATAGAAGATTTCAAAAGAGAGACAAATTTTTCCGGCGGCATGCATTCTTTTGCAAGAAGCCACCTTTCGATTGCGCAAAGAAAGGCATCAGAGAAGAACACAGCAAAGAATTCTGAATCTTCGGAGCTATCGATCATTTCCCACAGATAATTTGAAACAATCGGCCGTAACAGAGACTGAAAATAATCATGAAAGCAGTTTTGCCCTGTTACTTCAAGGGCGTTCATATAAAAATGACGGTTTTTGTAGAAGTAATCACAGATGTCTTCAATTAAAGACCAGCCATCATCGTAGTTTTTATCATGAACCGCGCCAACAAATTCCGTGTAAAAAATCCAGTTCACCAAATCGTATTTATCCCGAAAATGGTAATAAAAGCTTTTTCGATTCATTTCGCAGTGCTCACAAATATCGCCGACGCTAATTTTTGAAAAAGGCATTTTCTCCATGAGACTTTTCATGGCAGATGCTAACGCTCGCTTGGTGATTGCTGAATCCGACATTTGTTTACACCTCTTTCTTTTTCTACATAGTATTATTATAACAAACCTTCAAAACAAAAATCAATCCTAAATTCTAACGGCTGAGAAGTAAAGCAGTATATAATAAAGTTTAATTACAAGAAAAGCAGGAGCGCGGTAGAAAACCGTGCTCCTGCTTTTTAGGAGAAATATGAAAAAGAGTGAATTTATGTGAAACCCTTTCACAAGAGTCTTATTATTATATTAAGAGGTTTCTTTTTCTAAGAACATTTTAAGAATAACCTTTCTATGTGTGCATTAGTTTAGAGAAATGTAAAATTTGGGTAAACTTTAAGTGATTGTTTGGTGAAATTGGTTTTTATAAAAATGAAGCAATTTTCAAAGGCATTTTATTGTCATTTTTTTAAAAATACGATATAATAAATTTGATTAAGTGTTTTTGGAGGGTATAATGGGAATGCATCGAAATCGCAATATCGGTCGTGATATTAGCCATGCCGTTCGGGATGCTATGCGTACCGGTAATTTTGAGAATCTTGGCAATACAGTGCGTAATACAGTTCGAGATGTTACTGCTGATGTAGAGGCAGATGTGCGTGATTCTATGTCTGGCAATCATCAAAAGGATCAGTCTGCCTATCCGCCTCCACCTTATCAAAAACCCTCTTCGAATTATCCCCCCTATTATCGCCCGTACCGTTCGGCAAAAACCAGATCGGAGATGATTCCTGGAAAAGTTTCAGGAGGTGTGCTGCTGGGAACAGGACTGGCAGTGGGGATTCCCTGTTTAGTAACTGCAATCGTTGGCTCAGTAATGACCGGCATGGGGATGATTGCCGCTTCTGTCTTTGCAGTTGGCGGTGTAGTTCTTTATATTTTGTCTGTTGTTGGAGCTTTTCTTTTTGGCAAAGGAACTTCTCTTCTCAGAAGAGTCAGGCGGTACCGAAAATATCGGACACTGATGCAAGGGACTTCTTTTTGTTCCATTAAACAGTTGGCGGATGGAATTCATAAAACGCCTGAATATGTAACAAAGGATCTTAAAAAAATGATCTCCAAAAGAATTTTCCCAGATGGTCATTTGGATGAGCAGGGAACAACCTTTATGCTGGGAGACGAAACCTATCAAAGCTATCTGCAGGCGGAAAAAGCGCGCAAGGAGCGCGAGGCGGAAGAAGAACGTCTGCGTTCGGACCCAGCAGCAGCTGCGCTTGCACAGGCAAAAGCAGAAGGAGATCAATATATTAGGGCCATTCGGGAAGCAAATGATAAAATTCCTGAAGAAGAGATCAGCCGTAAGCTCGATCGTTTGGAAGAAGTCTGCAAAAAAATTTTTGATTATGTAGAGGAACATCCAAAAAAGCTGCCGGAAATTCGGCGCTTTATGCAATATTATCTGCCGACCACTTTAAAACTGGTCAACGCCTATCAAGAGTTTGACAGTCAGCCGATGCAGGGGGAAAATATTTTGCAGGCAAAAAAAGAGATTGAGCAAACGATGGATACGATTAACACTGCATTTGAAAATTTGTTGGATACGCTTTTTCAGGATGATGTATTGGATGTGGCAACCGACATTTCTGCCTTGGAGACTATGCTGGCCCAAGCGGGGCTGACCGGCAAAGATTTTAAAAAAGAAGAAACACAGAAGGAACCGGAACTAAAGCTGTAAAGAGAAAATAAGGAGGAAAGATCTTATGAGTAATGAAAAAACAGAAATGCCGACTTTGGTACTCGATGGAGCACAAGAGGCGCCGGCGGCGCCTACTCTGGAGACGGTAAAGCCTTCCGAACTCACCCAGAAGCCGGAAGACATAGAAAAAATGAATCTGACACCAGATGAGCAGAAAATGGTAGATGATTTTTCGAAGAAAATTGAGCTGACAAATTCTAATGTGATTTTACAGTATGGTTCCGGAGCACAGAAAAAAGTTGCGGATTTTTCGGAAACCGCTTTAAATTCGGTGAGAACAAAAAATCTTGGCGAAGTCGGAGATATGCTTTCCGGAGTTGTCTGTGAACTCAAAAATTTTCAGGTCGAAGACAATGAAAAGGGAATCATGGGATTCTTTAAACGCGGCGGCAATAAAATTAATGCGTTAAAAGCACGTTATGCTACGGCGGAAACCAACGTCGATAAGATTTCATCTGCGTTGGAAGGTCATCAGGTGACCATGCTCAAAGATATTGCCATGCTGGATAAGATGTATGATCTTAATAAGGTCTATTTTAAAGAACTGACCATGTATATTTTGGCCGGTAAGAAAAAGCTTCAAGAAGTGCAAACGCAGCAGCTGCCTGCTTTGCAGAAAAAAGCGGAAGAATCTAATCTTCCGGAAGACGCTCAAGCAGTCAATGATCTTTCCAGTATGTGCAATCGCTTTGAAAAAAAGCTATACGATCTGGAACTGACGCGCACAATTTCAATTCAGATGGCACCGCAGATTCGTCTGGTACAGAATAATGATCTTTTGATGAGCGAGAAAATCCAGTCAACGCTGGTCAATACGATCCCACTTTGGAAGAGCCAGATGGTACTTGCTTTAGGAGTGGAACATTCACAGCAGGCCGCAAAGGCTCAGCGTGAGGTAACAGATATGACAAATGAACTGCTCAGGAAAAATGCGGATACGCTTAAGATGGCCTCTGTTAATACTGCAAAAGAAAGCGAGCGGGGAATTGTAGATATGGAGACGCTGCAGCATACGAATGAACAGCTCATTACAACACTGGATGAGGTCATGCAGATTCAGAAAGACGGCCGCGAGAAGAGAGCTTCTGCAGAGCAGGAATTGGGTAAGATTGAGGGAGAATTGAAACAGAAACTGCTTTCTCTGCAGACACAGCAATAAAAAAGAAGGAAATGGTAGAGCATGCCGATTAAAATTCCGGATGACTTACCGGCGAGAAGCGTCTTGCAGGGTGAGCATATTTTCGTGATGACCGAACGTCGGGCGCTGCATCAGGATATCAGGCCTTTGCGGATTGCGCTGGTGAACCTGATGCCGATTAAAATTACAACAGAAACACAGATCTTACGCTGTATGGCAAATACACCTCTGCAGATTGAAGTCGATTTGGTGCAAATGGCTTCTCATCAGAGCAAGAATACACCGGAAGATCATCTGTTGGCTTTTTATAAAACGTTTGATGAGATCAAAGAAAGTCATTATGATGGCTGCATTATAACGGGTGCGCCGGTAGAACTGATGGATTATGAAGAGGTGGAGTACTGGCCGGAGCTGTGCAAAATCTTTGATTGGACAACCACACATGTTCATTCCACTTTTCATATTTGCTGGGGGGCGCAGGCAGCGCTTTATTATCATTACGGGATTCCAAAACACATTTTGCCGGAAAAACTGTTCGGCGTTTTTAAGCATCATGCACTGACAAAAAAGTCAAGATTGTTCCGCGGATTTGATGATGAATATTGGGTCCCGCATTCCCGGCACAGCGAAGTGATGGCAGAAGATATTCGAAAAGTCCCGGAACTGAAGTTGATGTCTGTTTCGGAAGAGGCAGGTGTCCACATTGTCGGAGATCAAGAGGGACGGCAATTTTTTGTGATGGGGCATTCGGAGTATGATGCCGGTACACTGGCAGAGGAATATTTTCGAGATGTTAACCGCGGTCTGCCAATTTCCATGCCGAAACATTATTATCCGGATAACGATCCTTCTAAAAAGCCAATCGATCAATGGCGCGCGACCGGACAGCTTCTCTATACAAATTGGCTCAACTATTTTGTGTATCAAACAACGCCCTTTAATTTGGACTTGCTTGGGCGGAATTCTTTAGATTGCGCGATGCTGTGATTGTCGGCATAATATTAGAAAAGTTTTTTATGAGAGTATCATTATAAAAATGGTACTCTTCTTTTTTGTTTTCTTATAATAGAGGTTCGACTCAGTTCCCGTAATTTCGCACCGGAAATTCTTTATTCTTTTGAATAAGGAATTTTTTATGAAGGAGGGCTTTTTTTGAGCGTCGATCTAAAATTGAAAAAGGACGAGCTTACTGCACTTTTGGATGGAGAAATTGATCATCATTGTGCCAGAAAGCTTCGGGAAGAAATCGATGAAGCGGCGGAACATATTCGCCCGAGACGTTTGATCTTGGATTTTTCCGGGGTTAATTTTATGGATAGTTCGGGGGTGGGACTGATTTTGGGAAGATGCCGTCTGATGAATTTATGGAAAGGACGCGTTACCATTCGCAATGTGCCCGAAAAATTAAAACGGATTGTTTCTTTGGCAGGCTTGTCAGAACTATGTGATCTTGAAGAAGGAGTGAGTGTAGAAAATGAAACCGACGAATGAAATGCACCTGCGCTTTTTAAGCGTTAGCAGTAATGAGGCATTTGCCCGTACTACGGTTGCGGCCTTTGCCTCGCAGCTTGATCCGACTGTGGACGAGCTGTGTGATTTACGAACTGCAGTTTCGGAAGCTGTAACAAACTGTATTGTACATGGATACCGAAATACGATCGGAATGGTTTACATAGATTGCATGATTTATGAGGAACACACGATCCAGGTTAAAATTAAAGACCACGGTTGCGGAATTGAAGATGTAAAACAGGCAATGGAACCAATGTTTACGACCGGCGGAGAGGAACGTGCGGGGTTGGGGTTTGCAGTTATGCAAAGTTTTACCGATCGTTTAAAAGTGCGCAGTAAAGTGGGAAAAGGCACAACTGTTGTTATGGAAAAAGATTTTTCACCCCGCCCGCGCCATCATGGATAGAGAAAAGGCCACCCGGGAAAATATCGGTCTGGTTCATGCCTGTGCCAGACGATTTCTCGGGCGCGGCGCAGATTATGATGATCTTGTTCAGGCTGGTTGTGAAGGGCTGGTAAAGGCTGCCGATCGCTTTGATGAGAATCGTGGCTGCTGCTTTTCGACTTATGCTGTACCGGTTATTTTAGGCGAGATGAAAAAGCTCTTTCGAGAGGGTAATACTGTTAAAATGGGGAGAACGTTGCAAAGTCTTGCCTGTAAGGCAAATCGCTGGAGCAGCTCATTTGCAGTAAAAGAAGGCCGGCAGCCGACCGTGAGTGAAGTCGCATCCGGATTGGGGATTTCTTCAGAAGAAGCAGCCGAAGCTCTCTGCGCAGGTCAAATGCCGCTTTCTTTAACAGAAGAAAACGATGAAGAGGGACAACTGGATTTACCGACCGACTCAGAAGAAGAACGCATTACTGAGTCTATGTCCCTTCGCGAAGCGCTAAAAGATTTGCCTGCAAATGATCGAAAACTGGTTTGGTTTCGTTATTTTCAGGACCAGACACAAAATCAAACAGCGCAAAGACTCGGGATGACACAGGTGCAGGTTTCTAGGAGAGAAAAGAAGATTCTGACTGAATTACGGCAGATGCTTGGGTAAGGCGACAGAACCCGGTGCTTTTAAATATAAAAAATCCATACATGTAGAGGTAAAAGAAAATTTGCAAAAAGGTGAAAAAAGTTGTTGACAATCAGTAATTAAAATGATATTATAATAAAGCCGTCGAAAAACGGAGCAAAAAAATTCAAACACTCCTACGAAATATGATGAGTTTTGGAAATGAGCTTTGTGCAAGATGACGGCGCAGGACCTTGAAAATTAAACAACGAAAAGAGACAAAGGGACCCGGAAAAA
>ENA-UOOK01000812-UOOK01000812.1-fermentation-metagenome-genome-assembly--contig:-NODE-812-length-41712-cov-9.942051_pt1 | contig 41712 bp, 34 predicted proteins | sample MGYA00245777_ERZ724023 | MGnify/ENA primary metagenome ERZ724023 (study PRJEB28704, sample SAMN03018312) | fermentation metagenome | biome: anthropogenic terrestrial biome; feature: soil; material...
GAAATAATAAGGACTCAAGAATAAAATGGCAGTTTACTACCGAAGATGCCAGAGTGAAATTACACAGATTATATCCGTCAATTCAAAGTTGACATGACACTAGTAGCAGAACACCTTGTAGATTGTCGGGGGAACAAAAACTCTAATTGATCAGTAGTTTCTTCTTATGTAGTAAGTCAACCATCCTCTCATGTACATGCTCTCTATCTGCTGAAAGACCGTTAACAATTTCTTTACCGCGTTTAGTGATCTTATATCTTCTAATTACACGCTTATCCCCCTCTTCTGTATGAGTCAGGTAATTCAGACCCTCTAACTTATCCAGTCTGTTTTTGACTCCAATAGGGCTGAACCCAGTTGTTAATCTGATTTGGTTTTCCGAGATTCCAAGTCCGTTGAGCCTCCAACCGTAAAGCATGGTAAGCCCATCGATGGCACAGAGGATACGCATATCAGTGAAATTGATCTTGTACTTATCTCTTAGTGGTTTTGCCAGTTGCATCCATAAGCCAATCTAAAGGCTGTATTGTAGTTCATCAAAATTAATGTCAGTTCGTTACGGGCTTCTCAATGTTTATAACAATTTATTTATCAGACATATTCAATGATCATTGCTGTACGTGACATGATTCTTTCTGAAGACCTTCAATAATATCCTTTATTGCATTTGCAACCCTGTTTATCTGGATCTTATACTTAGTGTTATTCAGATTCTTCTTTTCATCATCGTCATCGGTCAAAGGTTTATTTACTCCGAGTTCCCTATAGATAAACTCAACACCCCTGAGAAAGCCATCCAGAACTGTTTCACAATCCTTTATAGCAGTTGCTCCCAGATCATGAATGCGTGCAGGCAGAACCCTACTTGCTACATTGCCATTTGGCAGCTTTATTTTCAGTCCGAACTGGTCATTCGAAGTTTGTTGAACAAATGCCTTGAACTCATGCTCCCATGCAAATGATTTGGGATCACAGTAGGTTCGGGAGATTACAGGGATGAAGATCAGGCATTTCAGCTTCTCTTTAAGAGAGGCATCCACGTCATGGGTCTCAAGCAGGCCGTCATGCGGGTCTATGTCGAAATAAATGCTGATCTCTTCCTTGAATGTAGCCTCAAGTTCACCCTTCAGCTAATCGACAAATTCCGTCACCCAACCGTCATGCTTGTTGTCTTTCTGGCGGTAAGAGATGAAAATGTCATAATTATAACCATTGATAATGCTTGACATCTGGCAGTCATTTGCTTACAGATCAAAGTTCATTTATGTTAGTGCCAAAGCCAAAAATCCTTCCGGAAATGTAATATGTGTGATCTTTTAGGATGAAAAGAAGGCAGCCCCGATGTGAAAGTCAACTGAAGTCAAAGTTAATGTCTGCATTTCCGGTCTGGAAATTAATGTCTTATCAAATAAGGGAGTTGCCTTGTCATAAAGGTAAGAAGATTAGCTTAAATAGATGGTGTTACCAGGTAAAAACAGGATACTTCCCCGACAAGCGAAATAGAATAGACTGAACAGTCTAATAACGAGATAGTTAATTGGCTATTTGCCATAAGCTCCTGGAGAGAGTGGATCCCCAAACAAGGCCTACTTAGGATTATACTTAATCGACAGATATACAGCTTATTATGGTTTGTCTATTTTGTGCCTGTTTATTACACCTGAAATATCTCATAATACACTGATATACTGAGATACCATTTAAGTTTACCTCGCTGTAGTTGCGATATTTGAAACGCCCCCTCATCGGTGCGGATATGGCAGAATATTCGATTCTGGGCGAGTTAAGCTGGAAATAGAACAGGCCTATGGATTGGAATAGCCCTTTCCGCCGGAGTTATATCATGATACTTATATAGTAAGTATATAGGACCCTGGTAACTTCTACCGTGTATCTATGTGTGTTCTGAGGATTACAACCTGACTCTTGTTTTATTCTGATCAGTTTTTAATTATTTTAAGAGGAGGTGGGGTTTGCATTATTTGGTTTCGAAATTTCTACCGTGGCCTCATTATTGATGAGCAACCCCTTCTCATTGTCAGTGTATGAAAGTGCTTATTTGCCTTGCAGAATAATAGTATTTCTTTCAATTATTTACAATTTTAACCTGTTGAATATTTCTAAACGATTTAAAACCTTAAACAATTCTTATTACCTTGGATATCTAAATAGCTATAAACTCTAATAAAAATGAACTATATTAATTTATTTCTTCTCGTTAGTTTTATAAATATAGTGGCTGTTAACACCTCATTAGCTCAGGAAAAAACATTGGAGCAAACTCCAGGCATTAAAATTGTGCCTAAATTGGAGAAAAGCATGAAACCAAAAAAATTCGACGAGAAAAATCTTGCCGGATACCTGTTTGTATACTTTAAAGATAAAGATCAATCGGCCTATATGGCTATAAGTGCCGATGGATATACTTTTACCGATATAAACAAGGGACAACCAATTTTTATTGGGTCGGAACTGGCCGAACAAAAAGGAGTACGCGACCCACACATTACCCGTGGCCCGGATGGTGCTTTCTACCTGGCAATGACCGATCTTCACATTTTTGGCAAACGCGCCGGTTTCAGGGATACCGACTGGCAACGCCCTGTCGAAAAATATGGCTGGGGTAACAACCGAGCCCTGGTATTAATGAAATCATACGACCTAATAAATTGGACGCATTCTGATTTTCGTGTTGACGTTGCTTTTCCTGAGCTTGGCGATATAGATTGCTCCTGGGCACCCGAAACGGTGTACGATCCTTCTGCCAAAAAGATGATGATATATTTTACCATCCGTTACAACAATAAAGAATGCCACATGTACTATGCCTACACAAATGACGATTTTACGAAACTCCAAACAACTCCCAAACGCATAACCGATATTGGCGGATTAGATGGCGATATTACCAAGGTTGGCGATAAATACCATATGTTCTATGTATCGGATGCTAGAATTTTACATTCTATCTCCGATAAAATAAATGGAGGTTACCAGCCCGAAAATCAGCGGATAGATCCGGAAAAAGTAAATACCGAAGCCCCTAACCTCTTCAAACGGCTTGGAACAAGCAACTACGTGCTTATGTACGATGTCTATGGTCTTCGTCCGAGTAATATGGGATTCAGCGAAACTGCCGACTTTATAAATTACACCAATTTGGGGCATTTTAACGAAGGGATGATGAAAACCACCAATTTCAGCAGTCCTAAACATGGCGCAGTTACCTACCTTACGAAAGATGAATTAAAAGCAATTACCGAATACTGGAAAGTGGATATAAAACTGGATTAACACTTAAGGCACTTCTAAATAAATATAATATTGAGATTGGAGATTAAAGCAATAAAAACTGTAAGCTTCCCTATTTTTCGATCCCTTCTACGGATATTTAACTGCATCTGGCAATACATTCGATACACTCGCTTATGATTCCACTTATAACCTTTCATTCGAAGCCTATGATGACGCATCCAAAATCCGATGGTTGGTTGGGCCTGGATGAGTTCCTGAAGCTTCTCTGCGATCAAAGCACCTGTCGTATCAACTCTCGGAGCATAATCATATGTGCTTCCTGGAAGTTGAACTGCTGGCAGGCCTGACGTTTGCTGACACCATGCTCATGCATCATGTGATCAGCCAACTCCTTTTTAACTTCAGACCCTATAACTTTTTTTCTACAGCATCCTTTAAAGCATGATGAACCAGGCTGAGATCAGCATACATACGCTTGAGGCGTGCATTTTCTTCTTCAAGTTCCCTCAACCTCCTGAGTTGGGGAAGTGCCATGCCTCCGTATTTGGCTTTCCGGTTGTAAAATGTGGCATCACTGATATCATGTTCACGGCAGATGTCCATGACCTTTGAGCCAGCTTCGTGTTGCTTGAGGATACTGACTATCTGAGATTCGGTAAAACGGTTTTGTTCCATATCCGGTAATAAAATTAAATGGTTTGCTCACTCGCCGCACCCTCTCGGACTTGGCTATCATCTAATTTTGATCGGCCGAATAGCGGGTAAGCTTACAAATTAATCAATTTTATCAGGGATTAAGACAATGGTCAGTCAACTCTGGCTGAAAGTGGTCAATGCTTCCGGCTTTATCAGTAAGAAATAAAGATGCAATAAAAACCCTAACTTTCGGCATGTTCTAAATCATCATTCCAGATATTAAATAATATGAATTCAAAAGAACGTACACACAGAGCCTTACAGAAAAAACCCGTGGATAGGATCCCGATTTTTATGTGGTATCACCCGGAATCAGTAAAAAAAATTGCACAATTACTTGAAATATCACCGGAATTTTTTGACCAGGTGATGTTTAATGATATTAAACAGGCCTGGGTTGGTAATAATTTTGCGATGGAAGGTATTATTCACGAGAAAGATGGAGAAGGCCATACCGATCAATGGGGAATTGAATGGGCAAAAGAAGGAGCATTTAATCAAATCATTAAATTTCCTCTTGAAAATGCAACTGAAGAAGAAATATTAAATTACGATTTTCCTTTTGCACATATAGAACAGCTTCAAAAAAGTATGGATAAGATCATCCCATTCGCAAATGATTACTTTATCGGATGTGATATTTCTCCATGTCTGCTGGAATTATTGTTCCGCATTCGCGGAATGGAAAATACGTTTTATGACCTTCTCGCCGCTCCCGATCTCGCAAATGAATTGCTATTAAAAGCTGCCGCCTTTGCCATTGAAACAGCAGAAAGGTCATGTGAAAAATATCCTCTTGACTGGTTATGGTCCGGTGATGATGTAGGGGGACAGCAATCCATGATGCTAAGTCCTGAATTATGGCGTGATATGTTTAAACCAAAATTGAAAAAAATATTTGATGTCGGTAAAAACAGAGGGTTGTGGATTGCCTATCACTCTTGCGGATCCATCCGGCCTATAATACCTGATCTTATCGAAATAGGTTTAGATGTGCTAAATCCAATTCAAAGTAATTGTACGGGGATGAATCCATATGAGCTTAAAAGGGAATTTGGAGACAAATTATCATTCATGGGAGGTGTGGATACCCAGAATTTGTTGCCATACGGTACAACAGATGAAGTATACAGGGAAACACTTAAACTTGTTGAATACATGACTAATGATGGAGGAGGTTATATTTTGGCAGCATCGCATGTGATACCTCCCGAGACGCCGGTTGATAATATATTTGCAATGTATCAGGCTGCAGGTGTAAGCAGGGAGGAGATTTTTGATATGGCAGCAGATGTCCGTAAAATAGTAAAACTTTAAGGCCCTGAGAATTTATAGCCAGGCTAAATCAGTTTACATCTCTGACTTTTTAAGGGGTAGCCAGTGTAGGGTTAATGAGATATCTTTACAGATTTTTATCGTATGTATTCAATAATTTAAATTCTTACTTAGCCCCTCCTGTTTTCTTTGTTGCCTCGTCCTGAATATTCCTTTAGATGATTTCATTTAATTCGTGCTGCTCCTGATCCATCTTAAGCAGATGAGTCTCGGCGTGTGTAGAGGTTTGGAGATCAAATGATCAGGGTTTAATAAACCTTGCCAGGTGTTTCTGCCTGGAAAATAGAGTTGCCGTATTTATAAGTGCCAGGTGCGAATAAGCCTGGGGGAAATTTCCCAGGAGTCTCTTCGTTTTGAAGTCTATATCCTCGCTGAAAAGACCCAGGTGATTTCCGTATGAGAGAAGATCTTCGAAAATTTCCCTTGCTTCTTCTTTCCTTCCGATACGGTGCAAGGCCTGGACCAGCCAGAATGAACAGATTGTAAATGATGATGATGGCTTCCCGAAATCATCCGGACTTATATACCGGTACACCAATCCATCTTTGAAAAGTGAATTCCTGATCGCGACAACCGTTTTTATGTATTTTGGATCGTTGGCCTCAATGAATCCGTATTCAGCCATCAGCAATAAAGAAGCATCGAGTTCCGAATTGGAATAGGTCTGTGTAAATGTTTGCAGCTCCTCTTTCCAGCCATTTTTCAGTACATCCTCCTTGATGTCATTTGCTATGCCCTGCCATGACTCATAGTAGTGGTACCTGTGAAGGGCATTTGCAATTTTTGCTGCCCTGTCCATCGCAACCCAGCTCATGACTTTTGAAAATACATAGTGTTTTTCTTCGAACCGGAACTCCCAGATGCCCTTATCTGCTTTTTCCCAATGGGTTGATACTGTCCGTGATATGTTGCGAACGATCTCCCACATCTCTTCTATTTCATCAAGTGTGCCGGGGAAAAACTCATAGTATTGGTAAATAACGTTCAGCAGATAACCAAAAACGTCATTTTGCATTTGCATATGTGCAGCGTTACCTATTCTTACAGGCCTGGAATTTTCATAGCCGGCCAGGTGAGGCAGTGTCGTTTCCGTGAGCTCCCTTTCTCCCCTGATCCCGTACATAATCTGAAATGAATCACTCTTCGATTTAAGGATTCCTTTCAGGTATTCCAGGAATCTTCGGGCTGAATAATCATGTCCCATCCTCAGCAATGTTTCAAGAGACATTGATGCATCCCGTAACCAGCAAAAGCGATAATCCCAGTTGCGGACTTCCCCGATTGCCTCCGGAATGCTGGTTGTCAAAGCTGCAAGGATGGCTCCGGTAGGCTGAAACGACATAATCTTCAGTACCAGCAGACTCCTTGTAATCTCCGTATTGTACTTTTCGTATTTTTTTGAACGGTTTGACCAGTTCAACCAATAAACTTTTGTACGCTGGAATTCAAGATAAACACGGGTGATGTCTATATCAATCAGCTTCTGGTTATATGAGAGCAGAATAAACTGATGCTGCGTAATGACAATCTCCCGTGAATTGAGAATATCATCAAAACTGAGGCTTGAGTAGAGAAAAATACATTCGGTCGGGTTTACCATTGAATAGGTCCTGATATAATTATCCTCGGTCACATTCGAGACCTCTTCCCTGGCGTAATTGAAGGCAGGGTGATATTCCACCCTGAAGGCAGGATTTCCGGAGATGTATTTAATATAGCGGTAGATTTCCGGTGCAGCGAAATAATCATCATCGAAGAGCTTGTAACGGGGCATGAAATCGATGACCTCGAAGATCCCCTCATCTGACCTGTATTCAGTACACAACACATTGGTAGAAAGAAGATATTTCTGGGTTATCACATACTTTTCATCAGCCGCAATACTGAAATAGCCGCCTTTCTCATTGTCGAGGATTTTTGCGAAGATGGAAGGGGAATCGAAATCAGGCAGGCAACACCAGTCGATACTTCCCTTATCCGAGATCAGCGCTGCACTCCGGCAGTTGCCTATTACGCCATAGTTTAAATTGTTCATTTTTTCCATTTGAAATATAAGTAAACCAGGTACATCTGCCTGTACTGATGAAATCAGCTGAATTCAGTCAATAACAAAGATAGTAATGTATCGTTTGGGATAATTATTACTCTTTCGCCGGTAACTAAAGATTTCATTTCCCTCATTTCATTCGTAAATTTGTTATGGTGGGAATTTTATAATTCTCAGAAGATAAACTATTCCCGGGCAAGATAAGCAGCATATATGGATAAAAAGGAGATAGATAATCTGATTTCAGGATACCGTGCAGCGGCTAACAGGCTTGTGCTGCTCGATTATGACGGAACCCTGGTAGCCTTTGAGCAGATACCGTCTAATGCACGGCTACCGCAATACTTGAATGATTTACTTGAAGGGTTGATAATGAACCCGGGTACGAAGGTGTTTGTTATTACAGGAAGAGCTTCTGCTGATATCGAGGTGATGCTTGATCATCTTCAGATCAGTATTATCGCAGAACACGGATCGATGATCAGGGAGGGAGGCATATGGAAGAACCTTACATCCGGATTCTGCCCCTGGAAAAAATCAGTGATTCCGATAATGAAGAAAGCTGTAGCAGACTGCCCGGGATCATTCCTGGAGGAAAAGAAGTGCTCACTCGCATGGCATTACAGAAATGCTGATTTGCGGTCAGGGATTGTTCATTCCAGGAATTTAATCCGTAATTTGGGAGAAACAGTGCTTCCCAAAGGCTTTAAAGTACTGGATGGTAATAAAGTAGTTGAAGTCATACCAGGTGATACAGGCAAAGGTAAAGCGGTAATGATGCTCAGAGGTCAGGACAAATATGATTTCATTCTGGCAATCGGTGACGATAAAACTGATGAGGAGATGTTCATGTGCCTTTCAGATGATGCCAGTTCCTACACTATTAAGGTAGGACCCGGAAAGAGCCATGCAAAATTCGGTTTTGAAAGCATTGACGAGGTAATTTCACTCTTAAAGCAGTTATCAGGATGAGACTTACATTTGCTTTAATACTTTCAATCATACTTGCAGTCGGGATCGTAGCATTTGGCTTTACCTTCTTTCAGTCTGCAACGGAAAGAAACAAGCTGATGCTTGAACTTGAAATACAGGCCTCACTGGTAGCCAGGGAGGTGTTTCCCGGAGATTCTGTCAACCCGGAGAAGCTGAATCTGAATAAATTTGAATCTTTTGCAGACAGCATCAGCAACAGGTACCATCTGTCCGGTATGGCTGTCTGCTTTAATGGTGACAGTATAATAAGCAGCAGTTCAGCACCAGGGATGACCGGTTATTCACTGAGCTACATTTCACAGGCTATGGCTGCTGACAGTGCTCTCGGCAATTTTTTCACATTTGAAGGCAGGGATATTTATCAGGTCATCATTCCCCTGAAAGAATCAGGGACATCAATAAATGCAGCTATTCTTTATACTGATGCCGGTTATATCGATAAGGTCATAGGCAGTATCTGGTTCCGTAATTTTATCAGGTGGTTTGTTCAGGCATTCCTGGCATCCGTCATCACCCTGCTTTTTGTCCGATGGGGGATCTTCACCCCCATAAAGAGGATTGCAGACTGGGCGAAGGCTTTGCGTACCGGTAATGCAGGTCAGATACTGCCACGGACCAGTTCGAAATTTCTTGATCCGCTCCATAAGGAGATCGAAAACATAGCCAGGGCGATGAATGAGGCAAAGGCTACTGCAGAGGAAGAAGCACGACTGAGAACCAGCGCGGAAGCTATCTGGACTCCTGAACGGCTTAAGATGGAGATAGGTAATCTGCTTCAAAACAGGAAACTGATAGTGGTCTCAAACCGTGAACCATATATGCACGTCCATGCGGGCAAGGCAATCAAATGCATGGTTCCGGCTAGCGGAATGATCACCGCTATGGAACCGATCCTCAAAGCAAGCAGCGGGTTGTGGATTGCCTCCGGAACGGGTGACGCCGATAAGGAAACAGTAAATAAAAATGATAAAGTTGAGGTTCCCCCTGAAGAACCCATGTATACTTTAAGAAGGTTATGGCTCACCAAGGAGGAGGAGGAACATTTCTATTACGGTTTTTCAAATGAAGGCCTGTGGCCTCTCTGTCACATTGCACATACCCGGCCTGTCTTCAGGAGTGCGGATTGGCTGTCATACAAAAAGGTAAATCAGGATTTTGCCAGGGCTGTTCTTGAAGAAACCAGGGATGAGGAGCAACCGTTTGTGCTCATCCAGGACTTTCATTTTGCCCTGCTGCCGGAACTTATTAAAAAGGAAAAGCCAAAAGCAAAAGTTGCCATATTCTGGCATATTCCCTGGCCAAATCCCGAGTCATTCGGAATCTGTCCATGGCAGAAGGAGATACTGCGCGGAATGCTTGGAGCAGACCTAATCGGATTTCACACACAGTACCATTGTAACCATTTTCTTGAAACCGTCAGCCAAGCACTTGAATCAAGGATTTTCTGGGACAATTTTTCAGTGAAGATGGGTGGCCGGACTACCGTAGTTAAGTCTTTCCCGATTAGCATTGCCTTTACCCTTAAGGATTATGATAATAATGTCCGGCTGACTGACCGGTCAGAATTTCTCAGAGAGCATGGCATCACATCACAGTTCATAGGTATAGGTGTCGACAGGATCGATTATACGAAAGGTATTGTAGAAAAATTCCTGGCCGTGGAACGGTTTCTTGAAAAGCACAAGTCTTATGTCCATAAATTTACTTTTATACAGATAGGAGCACCAAGCAGAACTCTTCTGAAAAGTTATTCTGATACCATAACAGCTGTGGAAGAGGAGGCAGAAAGGATCAATACGAGGTTCAAAACCAGGAACTGGAAGCCTATACTCCTTCTGAAAAAGCATCACAGCCATGAGGAGATAGCCCCGTTCTATGCTTCAGCGGATTTTTGTATGGTCTCATCGCTTCATGATGGAATGAACCTGGTAGCCAAAGAATTTGTGGCGGCCCGTAATAGAAATGACGGCTCCCTCATCCTTAGCCGTTTTGCAGGAGCCTCTCATGAACTTCAGGGGGCAATTATTATTAATCCGTACGACATCGAGAAATCAGCTGATGCAATAAAATCGGCTCTGGAAATGCCGGCTGAAGAACAGATCCGCCGGATGACACAGATGCGGCTCGAGGTCGTAAGGCATAATATCTTTTACTGGGCAGCAAACTTAATAAGGACAATCGCACAGATGCATTTAAAATAAGGTTGACGGGCCTTACTGCAGGTGGTTCCGGTCTCCGTTTGTCTGCCGGTTGTTTAGTTTGAATTACAGCAGTTCCAGGACTAGTTGCCAAACGGTAAAATATTGGATTCATTTCTCCGTTTAATTACTAGCCATTCTGTTTTCAAATCTTAAACCTGGGGAAAAATGAACCGAATAAAGTTTAAAAATGTATTGCTGATTTCCGTATTTGCTTTTACTGTTTCGGCGGTATCCGGGCAGACGAAAATGCCGGAAGAGCTAACTACGGGCACCATTCAGGATCAGATGAATTATGTGGAGGATCATACAAGAATTTATGATAATTACCGGGCAATAAGGGAAGATATCTATCAGAAACTGGGCAGGAATGTTCTTGATACAATTACAGCAGAAAAGAACAGGGTCACAGAACTGAAAAACCTTACCGCAGCCTTAAATAGCAGGACCGACTCACTTAACAACATGCTTGCAACTACGAGGACCGAGCTTGACCAGGTAACTGCAACAAAGAACAAAATAAGGGTCCTGGGTCTCGAAATAAATAAAGCAGTTTATAACACAATCATGTGGATACTTCTCGGAGGACTGCTGTTGCTTGGCGTGATAGGATTCCTGATTTTCAAGAGGAACCTGGTAGTGCTTCTCAGAACTGAGAAAGACCTTAAAGAGCTCAAGGATGAATTCGCCGCCTACAGGCAATCATCCAGGATCGCCCGTGAGAAAGTGGAGATGGATCTCTTCCGTGCGAACCAGAAGCTCAAGGGAATGGTCTGAAAGTATCCTCTTCCTGTTATTCCGCCGGACATAACTGCCATTTTCCAGCCCCCCGTCCCTTCCAATAAATATCATACAGCCTGGAATATATTCGGAATGAAATTCGAACGAAAAAAATCTGGTGTTACTTAAGTTTTCGGCAAACTTTATAATAATCACATAAACAATGGTGTAAGAGCATGTGATATTTATTATATTTTTCGAATGAAATTTTCATCAATGCATTTTGTATGGGCATAATTCTTTATCTTCGGCCCCGGACATTGCGGAAACAAAAGAATTAAAACTGAATCAACATGCTATTACATCAGCAGTTCGTCAGGGTGGCGAAGGCAAATGCCTCGAAACTGGCAGTGAAAGATAAGACGACAGGCAAGGACGTTACCTATTCCAGGGCATTGATAGGGGCCCTGATACTGAGCTCGAAATTCACCAAATACGATAAGGGGTTCATCGGGATCATGATTCCCACATCAGCGGGTGCTGCATTGGCTACGGTTGGCGCGCTCATGAGCGGAAGGATTCCGGTGATGATAAATTACTCGACCGGAGCGGAGACGAATGTGAGGTATGCGCAGAAGAAATGCAGATTTACTACCGTTATTACCTCGCGTTCACTGCTTGAGAAGATCAACTGCCCGCTGGTTGAGGGGATGGTAATGATAGAGGATCTGATGGACAGTGTGACCACAGGCGAAAAACTTAAGGCTGCCCTTATGACGAAGTTGCCGCTGGCCATGCTGCTTAAAACAATCAATGGAGGCAGCGAGAATGATACTGCAGCTATGCTTTTTACCAGCGGCAGCGAAAAGGATCCCAAGGCAGTGCCACTATCACACCGAAACCTCATCGCCAATATAGAAAGCTTCAGTAGTTATGTCGGAATCAGCGGGGAGGACAAAATTCTTGCCAACCTCGTATTCTATCACATATTTGGCCTGACTGTCAACCTGTGGGTTGCATTTTACCACGGAATGACAATGGTGACCTATGCCAATCCTCTCGACTTTCAGAAGATCAGCGCTATAGCCCGCGAGGAGAAACCGACCATTATGGTAGGCACCCCGAGCTTCTTCTGGGGTTACCTTAACAAATCAGAACCGGGTGATTTCAAATCGCTCAGGCTGATGGTTGCGGGTGCAGACAAATGCCCTGATACGTTGCGCGATGGTTACCTGAAGAAACACGGTGTCACACTCCTCGAGGGATACGGAGCCACGGAGACCTCCCCGGTGATCTCCGTCAACTCACAGGAGTTCAACAGGCCTGGCAGCACCGGGAAAGTTATCCCGGGCATACAGGTCAGGATTGAAAACATTGAATCAGGAGAAGAGTGTAAGGTCAGGGAAGTGGGAAAGATCCTTGTCAGGGGACCTTCAGTCATGACTGGCTACTATGATGATCCCGCTCAGACGGCTGAGGTTCTGAAAAACGGCTGGTACAACACCGGTGACATGGGCTACCTGGATGAAGACGGATACCTGTGGCATGCCGGCCGTTTCAAAAGGTTCACAAAGGTAGGAGGTGAGATGGTCTCACTGGTCAAAGTGGAAAATGTGATGGAGAAGTATCTACATCATGGAGTCTCATGCTGCGTGGTTGAGATTCCTGACGAAAAGAAGGGTTCCTATATCGTTGCTGCTGTATCTGCAGAGGTAAACAAGACCGAGATACTGAGGAGGATGATGGCTGACCTGCCGAGCATTGCTTTGCCAAGACAGTTTGTCGTAATTGAAAACCTGCCAATGATGGGTACCGGCAAGATTGATTTCCGTACAGTAACAAAAATGGTTCGTGAGATTATGAATGAGACCGGTTTTGCCGGGTAACAGTTACCGGGCCGTCTGGATCAGCCTGAACGTTTACGGTCACGCCACTCAAGCCAACGGATAAAGAGATAACTCCCGAGGCCGATTACTACCATAATTATTGCAAACAGAGGATAGGATTGGCGAATATTTTCTTCGCCACCTGTCATTACCGTCCACTCACTCATGCCAAATATCCCGGCCAGAAGTGTCAGCGGCATGAAGATAGTTGTAATGAAGGTGAGTCTCCGGACGGTGGCGTTTGTTTCGTTGGAGTCACGTGCCATCTTGTTGTTCAGCATCGAGGCATAAAGTTCCATGAGGCTGGTGACATTGTCACGGTTGCTTTCGGTCATCTCCAGGAAGTTGGAGATGTGATCGAATATATCACGGTAGTGGACTGTGGCTTTATCAGGTACAAATTCGCAATCATTGCGACTGATTTTAATAAGTATCTCACGTTCATAGAAAAGGCTTTTGCGCAGGCTCAGCAGGTTACGGCGAAGGTAAGTGAGGCGTGAAGGGTCAAAGTCTGAAGGTGAATCAAGTATCTCTTCTTCAGCATGGTCTATATCTACTTCCGACTGCTCCACCATGTCAGCCATATTATCAACCATGTAGTCTATAATCAGGTGCATCAGCCATGCCGGACCTTTCTTTACGGCAGAAATGTTACGCTCAATGACGGGTATTATCCCTTCAATCGGGAAGCGGGTGTAGTCAGCATAACCACTGACTGTTACCAGGAAATTACTTCCAATGAAGAAATCCACCTCATCGGAAACCAGCTCTTCCGGATCATAACGCAGGGCATTAAAGACGATGAAGGTATAATTCGGGAACTCATCCATCTTGGGGACCTGAGTCTCATCGGTGCAGTCCTCCAGTGAAAGGGGATGCAGTCCCAGCGGTGCAGATAGTTCTGCCAGGTCCTCACGTGAGGCTTTGGTATAGTTGAACCAGACGTAGCCGTCATCTTTAATTGCGCTTGTTGCTCCTTCCAGGGTAGCGATCTTTTCAAGATTGCCGCCGGTTGCTATGTGGTAGAACTCTCTTTTGGCCATATGGCTTTAAATTAACAAATCAGAAACCCCTATACGTACTTCCCAAAGGTTTGATTCACTGAATACACTTTTCAGTATCAAAGTTATTATCTTTTTCAGTTTATCCTTTGAGCAGATCACAGGGAAGTACATCAGCACCACCTTCGCGGGGTTCATCACAAACCGGCCGGTGAAACGGGGCATGAAATTTATTTCAAATGTTCTCATACCCGGGGAAGCATTACGGATGAATATGGCCACATGGTCACGGTAAAACTCTCGGTGTACCTCTCCGGGCCGGTAACCCGATATAAGGGTCTTCCTCAGGCCTTGTTGATCGGGGTGCCTGCAGCATCAGCTCCGGCCTCGAGGAATACCTCGGAGATTGTCGGGTGGGCATGCATCGTACGGGCCACATCCCATACTGTGCTCTCAACTGCCATATAAGCTGCTGCCTCGCTGATCAGATCGGTAGCGTTGTGTGAAATGATCTGCACGCCCAGAACTTCTCCGTACTTTGGCTCCGAGATGATCCTCAGGATGCCCTCAGGATGTCCTTCTGTCAGTGCCTTCCCATTGGCTGAAAGCGGGAACTCATTAACTTTGTATTCGGTGCCTTCAGCTAAGAGTTGTTGCTCGGTCCTGCCTATCTGTGCAATCTCAGGGTCAGTATACATGGTCAGCGGCACCCTCTCGGTCTCCATCGTCTCGGTGATACCGAGGATATGGTTCACTGCTGCCAGTGCCTGTGCCGAGGCGGCATGTGCATAGATGCTCCTGCCGTTTACGTCGCCCACTGCATATACACCCTGGACGCTGGTCATAAAATGTTCATCAACTGCGTAAAAACTCTCCTTCTCCTCAGGATCCAGCTTACCTGTGGGCTTGATACCCCTGCGGGGCATGCAGTTGATAATACCATCGTACTCTTCGATGTTCAGTGATTCATAACCTGCCGTACCTTCAAGTGTTTTGATCTTGAGTGAGTCAAGCCTCCTGGTAATATAGGCATTCAGATAATCATCCAATGCAGGAAAAACCTTTTCTGAAGTCTTCAGCAGCGTCACATCCCTGCCTATGAGAGCCAGCATCTGCGATACCTCTGCAGCAACCGGACCTTCACCCACTATCAGCAATTTCTGAGGTATTTCCTTCTGTGAGAACATGTTCTCGAGGTTGATTATCCGGCTTTCATCGCCCACCCTGAAGGGCAGGGGTCTGGGATATGAACCTGTGGCAATGATTATGTTTTTGGTGCTGAGCATCCTGTTATCAACGACCACTGTATTGGCTGCCTCGACAGAAGCTGTGCCAATGATTGTTTCCACATTGTTCTTTTTCAGCAGGTACTCAACCCCCTTGACGAGACGCCTCACAATACGTTCTGAGCGTTTCACCCCTTTCGCCCAGCTGAATTTAAGCGATTTCGGGTCGAGATCCTCAACGCCGAAGTCGGCTGCCATCCCAAGCCTGGAGAAGTATTTGGCGCTCTCGAGCATGGCTTTTGAAGGGATGCAACCCCAGTTGAGGCACATGCCGCCAACATACTTCTTCTCTATCACGGCAGTTTTCAGGCCTGCCTGCCCGGCCCGTATTCCGGCCACATAGCCTGCCGGCCCTGCGCCTATAATAATAAGATCGTAATCCATCTCCGGTACTTTATTTTATTGTCTCATTATAAGTGAAAGCGGGTCTGCTATACCTGCTGCCACGTCATTCAGGAACTCGGTTGCCTCTGCTCCGTCAACCATCCTGTGATCAACTGAGAGGGAGAGGGGCATGACGTTTCCTACCTTTATCTCACCACCGGCAACTACCGGCTGCTGGTTGATGCGGCCGATACCAAGAATGCCTACCTGCGGGTAGTTGATCACAGGTACGCCGAACCAGCCGCCAAGGGCACCGTAGTTGGTTATGGTGAATGTGCCATCCTTCATATCATCGAGGGTCAGTTTCCTGTCGCGTGCCTTAACGGCAATGTCCGCGACTGCACGGCTCAGCTCCCTGATACTCAATTTGTCGGCGTCACGAATCACAGGCACTACAAGGCCCTCCTCGGTGCTAACAGCTATCCCGATGTTATAGAAGTTCTTGTAGATAATGTTACCCTTTTCGAAGTCCATCTCGGCATTGAGTTCCGGGTGACGTTTCAGGGCTGCTGCCACTGCTTTGATTATAAATGGCAGGTAGGTGAGGCTGAGATCCTCTTTTTTATACTCTTCCTTATACCGTGAACGGGCCTCGACCAGTTTTGAAACCTCAGGTTCCTCGAAGAGGGTCATATGGGCTGTGCTCTGCTTGGAGCGCAGCATATTCCTGGCTATCGATTTCCTGATCTGTGTCATCGGCCTGATCTCGATGAGTTCACCGGGAACAGCCTGTGCTGAAGGTGCCTTCGCGGCAGCTGAAACAACTGCAGCAGCAGGAGAGTGGAAGTTCTGTATGTCGCTCTTCATTACCCTTCCTGCAGGTCCGGTACCTTTCACCAGGTTGATATCGATGTTCATTTCTCTGGCCATAGCTCTTGCAACAGGTGTTGCCAGCGTTTTGCGACGTTCTAAGGAGACTGCAGCAGGCCGGGGCTCAGTCCCTTCCTCGCTTGCGGGCAGAAGAGCGTTGCCTGAGGCCACCTCAATCGTGCCGACCACGCCTGCACCCTTCTCATCGACCTGTTCAGGCTTCGCTTCTGGAGCCTCTGCAGCCGCTTCACCGGCAATCTCTATCTCAACCAGAGTCTCACCCACATGTATGGTTTCGCCTACCTTGCCGTAACGGGCGGCGATGACCCCGGCACGGGGAGAGGGTATGTCGGTCACAACCTTGTCGGTCTCCATCTTCACCAGCGGCTGACCCACCTTGACGGCAGTGCCCTTGTCAACGTACCACTCTATGATGATCCCCTCGGTGAGTCCTTCGCCTATGTCCGGGAATTTGAATATATATCTCATTACTTCAGAATTTTATAGTTCTTTCAATCTCATAGAAGATCTTATCCGGGGTGATCATGTAATGGTGTTCTCCCCTGGGGTAAGGTACTATCACGTCAAAGGCAGATACCCTCTTCGGAGGCGCCTCGAGGTGCAGGAATGCCTCCTCGTTGGCCACTGCCATTATCTCTGATCCCACGCCGAAGCTGCGCGGCTCCTCACCGACGAAGACGATCCTTCCGGTCTTTTTGACTGATGCAGCAATTGTCTCCTTGTCAAGGGGATATATTGTTCGCAGGTCTATCAACTCCACCGAGTAACCGGCCTCCTTCGCCATCACCATCGCTTTCTGCACCTCGCGGATCATGGCGCCGTAAGCGACCACAGTCACATCGGTGCCCTCAGACAGGACTTTGGCTTTGCCGATAGGAACCGAGAATTTCTCTTCACTTACTTCCTGCTTTATTGCACGGTAGATCCGCTTGGGCTCGAGGAAGAGCACGGGATCATCGCTCTCAATTGCAGATATGAGAAGTCCCTTGGCATCGTGAGGTGTTGAAGGTACAACCACCTTCAGGCCCGGGATATGGGCAAAGATTGCCTCCATGCTCTCTGAGTGATGCTCAAGGGCATTGATTCCGCCACCGTAGGGGAGGCGTATGACTATTGGCATCCTGTAGCGTCCGCGTGACCTGTTGTGCAAACGTGCCACATGCGAAATGATCTGGTTGAAGGCCGGGTAGATAAATCCGCAGAACTGCATTTCTATTACGGGGCGCAGTCCGGCTGCAGCCATACCCACTGCCGTTCCGGCGATACCTGATTCCGCCAGTGGTGAGTCAAAAACCCTCTCCACTCCGTGTTTCTTCTGCAATCCTTCCGTTACCCTGAAGACACCGCCCTCATAGCCGACATCCTCTCCGTAGACTACTACACTTTTGTCTTCTGTCAGTTTGATATCCAGAGCGTCATTAACGGCACTCACTATATTCATTGCTTTCATTTGCGTGCGTTTTTCCATTGTAAGAATTTTTCATGTTCAATCTGCTGGTCACGGAGGTCCTGCGGCATTTCCGCATATGTGAATCTGATTGCATCCTCGAGGGGGTACTGAACGGTCTGTTCAGTTTCAATGAACTGACGGTCAATCTCCTTTTCGTACTCATCAACGAGCTTCTTTTCCTTGTCATCTGACCACAGCTCCTTCTTTTCAAGGAAAAGTTTCATGCGGCGGAGCGGATCCTTCAGGTCCCATTCCTTCTCCTCGTCAGTGGTGCGGTATTTTGTCGGGTCATCAGAGGTTGTATGCGCACCCTTGCGGTAGGTCACTGCTTCAATCAGTACAGGCTGCTTTTCGGTGCGGACATAATCATGTGCATATCTGAAAACGGTCAGCATGGCGAAGATGTCATTGCCATCAACCTTGATTCCATTTATCCCGTATGCTTTTGACTTAATTGCCATATTTACGCTGGCGGTCTGCATCTTCACAGGTACTGATATTGCATACTGGTTGTTCTGTACCACGAAGATCACTGGCGCCTTCCATACACCGGCGAAATTGAGCGCCTCGTGGAAGTCCCCCTCAGAGGTCCCGCCGTCACCCACAAAAGCCATGACAACTTCATCCTTCTTCTGATAGTTGATGGCATAGCCTATGCCTGATGCATGCAACAGCTGTGATGCGATAGGCACTGATGAAGGAAGCATATGGTTTGCTCCGGCAAATTTAGTGCCCTCCTCAAAACCCATGTTGAACATGAAGACTTCTCTCATAGTCACACCTTTGGCGAGCCATGCCCCTAGTTCGCGGAACGCAGGCACCAGCCAGTCTTCGTGCCTCAGCACTGCGCCTGCAGCTACACCGATGGCCTCCTGACCATAGTTGGGAGGGTAGGTGTAGACACGGCCCTGGCGCTGGTAGGAGACAATCATTTGATCAAGAGTACGGACAAAGAGCATGTCCTTGTAAAGTTTCAGGATCTCCTCATCGGAGAGCTTGGGCATCAGTTCCTTGCTGATGACCTTTCCGTTGTTATCGATGACCTGTACCATCTTGTCATCTGCCGGATCAAACTGGTCGAACATTTTGTGTTTTGTTTAACGTTTCTGTAATAAAAGACAAACAAGTCCGGAATTTGTTCAACATACTTTTAGACATGATGTACTTGAAGCAGGTAAGACCTCCCGGAGCTATGAGCCGGGTCATTGAAGGGAAAGAGTCAGCGTGGCACTGACTGCTGTCATACCGATGTTCTAAGTGATTTCCGGCAGAGAAAAATAACCGGTGTCAGTTTTATAAGGAAGAATTGTAATTCACTTTCCAGGCGATTTTGCCACCGTCAGTATTTACCATCTTAATTCGTCTGACTGCTCCGTCTCTCTTTTCGGAAATCAGATTTCCTCCGGTAACAGAGATGGTGGGTGATTCGTAGCCGGCCGGTTCATAGATCAGCAGGGTATATTCGTCAGAAGGTACAGGTTTGCTGATGCCTGAGAGGACACCATTATCCCATTTCACTTCTGCCAGGTCAGTAGCGCCGCAGCTGATGTGCCTGGAGGTGGCAAGCACCTGTGGATTCTGCTGTACCGGTCTGATGCAGAAGAGCTGGCAGTTGTAGAGGGGATCGATATGATCAAAAACAACATCATTGGTTACGGTTCCCAGGAAAGTGTCAGACCAGAACTCATAGAGCAGGTATTCTTTGCCTTTTTCCAGGCCGAGTTCGGCCAGGCTGACCTTCTCTTCCTTCTCACCGAGCCTGCCAAGCACGCACCATCTCTCCCACGGCATATTGAGTTCGAGCATGAACAGGTCAAAGGGCGAGGTGCGGCTGCCATCGCTCTCCCGTTCTCCCGAGCCGCTCATCTCAGTGGTGGTACGGTCAAGAAATGACGAACGGGAGGGATCGAGATCAAACACCTGTCCGGGGAGTGTAAGGAGCACCGGCAGTGATTTACGGGCAGGGTCAATAAGGTCAGTATGATAAACTTCAGGTTTATCCGTAACCATGAAAAGTGATCCTGTCAGTGAGGTGGCCATGCATGAGCGCCAGGCTTCCTGTGGTGTAAGCTCTATATGGTCCGGGTCATTTCTCCAGACTACATTATTGAATGAGTTATACTGAGCCAGTGCTGTGTAACCGTACCCGTCATTGCCGATGCGGCATCCGTCGGCCAGCCCAACCACTCCCGGAAGCACACCCCAGCATGCCAGCAGGAAGTTTTCGCGTCCTGTTTCTTCGCGCACCCTGCGCACCACATTCCTGAACGCCTCCTCACGCTCGGCATAACCGCCCCTGAAGAAGCTGCCGTGGCTGTTGTATCCATCGAAGAGGAGATGGCGGAGTGCATCAAGCTTGAAGTAGCTCCAGCCGTCATTCCTGAAACGGCTGTAGACAGGAGTAAGGACTGAGTCAAGCATCTCATCTTCAAGGCCATTGAGGATATAACCAATCCATCTTCCTGAGGCCGGTGTGCCGTCCGCATTCCTTACATACCAGTCAGGGTGGGAGCAGGCCCAGGCTGAGTCATGAACCGCCACATTGGTCCAGATGCCGGGCCTGAATCCTTTGGAGCTGATGTAAGCAGCCAGGTTGCCAAGGCCGGATGGGAATTTATAATTGGGATTGATCCATTCTTCCGGTGCACCACCGTATTGCTGGTAGCCGTCATCAATCTGAATATAATCCAACCCGTATGGCTTCATTGTTTCAGCTAGCACATCAGTGGCTTCCCTGACATTCTCCTCAGTGATTCCGGTTTTATAGGCAAACCATGAACACCAGCCTGCAACCGGTTCTTTCCAGACCTGGTAATTCCATGGTTCGTAATAATCAAGCCCTCTGTGTTTCTGGTAGTAACGTGGCCGGAACCTGAACGTGACCTCATTGCCTGTCATGCTTAGAGTGTAAGTGATCCCGGTAGTGTCAACAGCTTTGGGTTCTATCCTGAATGACGCCGAGGTATAAGACTGGTCTGCTGACAGCAGCCAGTCTGATTCTCTGTCATAGACAGCCCTGTTCAGCAGGCTGTGGCTGAGTCCGTACGTATGCCTGACGACCTGGGTCCCTTCAATGCGCCGGTCGGCTTCGCAGGTGAATGATTCCTTCCCTGCGCGTATCCGTCCTGTGATGTTCATACTGGCTCCGTTAACTGAAGAGATGGTCAGGAGGTAAGAGACCTTCCCGTCACGCTCTTCATTCAGCTCCTTTACCGTATATGATGCCTGAGGCAAATCACATGCGAGGGTCAATATGGCTGTACCATCATAGAGCAGGCTGATGTTATTTGCTTCACGGATCATTTGAGCCGGTGCGTTTGGCGGGATTGTATCATCTGACGGCGAAGTGCACATTGCCAGTGTTGCAGTGAACATTATGGCGAGGATTGGTGGAATACGGTCCATGTCAGGTTTCTAATATTTCCAAAAATAGGCAAAAAGAGTCTATGGCAGCAGCCTTTTGGGGCTATCGCGGGAGGGGTAATGTGAAGAAATGTTAACAGAGACAGGTATTAATAAGTATAAGTTTTAAATTAGCTGAATATTATGCAATCAGTTAACCCAATCTCTTAAATCATGAAGAACTTGTTGAAAGTAGCTTTGCTATTAATGTTTGTCATAGCTGTCTCATGCCAGAAGAAGGCTGCAGATGAACTATCACTCCCGTTCGAAAAATACGAACTGGAAAATGGTCTTGATGTCATTCTGCACCAGGATCATTCAGATCCCATCGTATCGGTGGCAATTTATTATCATGTAGGTTCCAACCGCGAGGTACCTGGTCGTACCGGTTTTGCGCACCTGTTCGAGCATATGATGTTCCAGCAGAGCGAGAATGTTCCCGAGGATCAGTATTTCCGGCTTATTCAATCTGCAGGTGGAACACTGAACGGTTCAACCAACCAGGACCGTACCAATTATTACGAAACCGTGCCCAAAAATGCACTGGAGATGGTTCTCTGGATGGAGTCTGACCGTATGGGATACCTGGCAAATACCATAACACAGCAGGCTTTTGCTATTCAGCAGAACGTGGTTCAGAATGAAAAACGTCAGAACTATGATAACAGGCCATACGGTCATTCGTCGACGGTAATGGCACGGGCGCTGTTCCCTGAAGGTCATCCCTACAGCTGGACTACCATCGGTGAGATAAAGGATCTTTTCAACGCCACTGTTGATGATGTGAAGGAGTTTCACGGGCGCTATTACATACCGAACAACGCAACCCTTTCAATCGCAGGCGACTTTGATGCCGCTGACGTTAAGGCGCTGGTTCAGAAATATTTTGGCGAGATTCCGTCTGGGCCGGAGGTTGAAAAGATGTCTCCCATGCCCGTAACCCTCGCAGAGACGAAAAAGCTTTATCACGAAGACAATTTCGCAAATACTGCTCAGTATACCATGGCCTTCCCAACAGTTGAGATGTACAATCCCGACTCCTATGCACTGATGATTCTGAGTGATATCCTTGCAGGTGGCAAAAAGTCACCTATGTACAATGTGCTCGTAAAGGAGAAGAAGATTACCTCCGGTGTGAGTGCCTATAATTCTTCACAACTTCTTGCCGGTACCTTCCGTGTATTTGTTAACGCCAATCCCGACGTCACTCTTACAGATATCGAGAATGCCATCTTTGAATCCTTTGCACGCTTTGAAACCGAGGGATTCACCGAGAGGGACCTGGAAAAGGTCAAGGCAGGACAGGAGACCCGTTTTTATAACATAATAAGCAGCAATGACGGTAAGGCGAAACAGCTTGCCGAGTATAACATGTATGCCGGCGATCCCGGTTATTACAAGCAGGATATAGAGGCACTGAAGGCTGTCACCGTTGACGATGTGAAGAGGGTATATGAAAAATATATTAAGGGTAAGAATTATGTTGCCACCAGCTTTGTGCCCAAGGGCAAAGTCGAGCTTGCTGCCGTGGGTTCAGTTGATGCAGGCATAGAAGAGGAGAATATACTGACTGCCACTGAGGTAAAGGTGGTAGCCGGTGCAGCAGAAGAGATCAAAAAGACACCTACCTCTTTTGATCGTTCGGTGCAACCACCGCTTGGACCTGATGTTTCTGTCACCGTTCCGCCGGTATGGAAGTCATCACTGGCAAACGGAATGAAGATTTACGGCATACAGCATATGGAAATACCCCTGGTACAGTACAGCATTGCCATTGAAGGAGGTCACATGCTGGATGACATCAGTGCTCCGGGCGTTGCCAGCATGCTGGCTGCAATGCTGAATGAAGGTACAAAGAATAAAACCCCTGAGGAACTGGAGGAGGAGATTGATCTCCTGGGTGCCAGCATCTGGATTGGAGCAGACAGTGAGGATATTACCGTTAATGTCAATACCCTTGCCCGTAATTTTGAAAAGACCCTTGCCATTGTTGAGGAGATGCTGCTGCAGCCCCGGTGGGACTCTGCCGCTTTTGAGCTGGCTAAAACACGCACTCTCAACAGCCTGAGAAGGAGCTCTATAGACCCGACCTATCTGGGATCGAAGGCACTCAGCAGTCTCATTCTGGGTGAGAATAACATTTATGCCACCGATGTTTCCGGTACTCCCGAAAGTGTTCAGGCGATGACCATAGATCAGCTAAAGGCATTCTATGAGAAGAATTTCTCTCCTTCAATTTCCCGTTTTCTGGTTGTGGGAGCAGTAGACCAGCCAAGGGTAGAAAAGGCTCTTACCTCGCTGAACACCAACTGGGCTGCCAAAGAAGTTCTGATGCCTGAGGTGACACCTGCACAGGCTCCCGAAAAATCCGGCGTCTATTTCGTCAACATTCCTGATGCAAAACAGTCAAATATTTTCATTGGAGCACCTGCAATACCCAGGGGCCATCCTGACTACTACCCCGCATATGTTGCCAATTACAAACTGGGAGGTTCATTCAACGGTTATGTTAACCTGGTCCTGAGGGAGGAAAAAGGTTACACCTACGGAGCCAGGACCAACTTCAGTGCGATGAAGAACTACGGCTATTTCAATGCCAACTCGGCAGTAAGATCGACAGCGACCCTTGAATCAGTTGAGATTTTCAGGGACCTGATGGCGCGTTACCGCGAAGGTGTCTCACAGGAGGATGTCGATTTCACAAAGGATGCCCTTCTCAAGGGCAATGCACTGAGGTTCGAGACCCAGCGGGCTCTGCTCGGGATGCTCAGCACGATGAGCCAGTACGGACTGCCTGACGACTATATTGCGCAGGAGGAAAACTATGTAAGGGAGCTGACCGTGGAAAAGGTAAACGAAATGGTGAACAAGTATATCGATCCGATGAAGATGTACTATGTTGTTGCAGGAGACGCTGCAACACAGATCAAGGAACTGAAAAAAATGGGCTTTGGAGAGCCTGTACTGGTTAAATAATAAATGAAATGAAAAGAAATTTATCCTTTTTAATGATTGCGGCAATGCTGCTGATGTCAGCGTGCGGCAACAAGGAAAAAACCAAGCTGAGTGTTCCCTATGAGAAATACAAGCTTGACAACGGACTGACTGTCATCCTCAATGAAGACAAGTCGGATCCGATGGCATCACTGGTCATACTGTACCACGTTGGTTCAGCCAGGGAGGTTCCGGGCAAGACCGGGTTTGCCCACCTGTTTGAACACATGATGTTTCAGCGTTCGGAGAACGTGGGTGAGGATGAGTTCTTCAAGTACATCGAAGGAGTCGGTGGCGACCTCAACGGCGGCACCAGTTCTGACCAGACTATCTATTTTGAGGTAGTCCCTAAGAATGCCCTTGAGCTGGCCATGTGGCTCGAGTCAGACCGCATGGGTTTCCTTAGCAATACAGTAACACCACAATCGTTCGCCCTGCAACAGAATGTAGTTCAGAACGAGAAGCGCCAGGGTGTTGACAACAGGCCCTATGGGTTCACTGATTATGTCCTCCTTAAAAATCTCTATCCCCAGGGTCATCCCTACAGCTGGGATGTGATCGGGGAGATGGCGGACCTGGCTAATGCTACCGTTGATGATGTGAAGGAATTCCACAGGAAGTTCTATATCCCGAACAATGCAACACTTGTTGTTTCAGGTGATTATGATGTTGCAGAGGTTAAGGCCATGATTCAGAAATACTTCGGGGAGATACCGGCAGGGGAGGAGTTGAATGATCCGGAGCCGATGACTGTCACTCTTTCAGAAACGAAGAAGTTATTCCACGAGGACGGCTTTGCCAGGGCGCCGCAGTACACAATGGTATACCCGGTGGCACAGCAGTTTACAAAGGACGCATACGCACTCGATGTGCTTGCTCAGTTGCTTGGCGTTGGCAAGAATTCTCCGTTGTACAAGGTGCTTGTAAAGGAGAAGAAGCTTACCTCCAATGTTTCTGCATATAACATGGCACAGGAACTGGCCGGTCAGCTCCAGATAAGTGTGACTGCAAACCCATCTACCAGCCTGAATGATGTTGAGAAGGCAATTTTTGAAGCATTTGGAAGGTTCGAGACTGAAAAATTCACCGAGAGGGATCTTGAAAGGATCAAAGCGGGCATTGAAAGGAACTTTTATCTTCAGATGAGCAGTGTGATGTACAAGGGATTCATGCTGGCAGTCTACAACGAATTTGCAGGCTCACCCGATTTCATGCTTGAGGAGCTGGAGATGATGAAGAAGATCTCCATGGATGATATCTGGGATGTCTACGACAGGTATATCAAAGGCAAGAACTATGTAGCTACAAGCTTCGTACCCAGGGGCCAGGTTGATCTGGTTGCTGAAGGCTCAGTAAATGCAGGGATCATTGAGGAGGACATCACAAAGGCAACCCAGATGGAGGTTGTCGCTGGCGGCGAAGAGGTGATTGAAAAGACCCCGAGCAGTTTCGACCGTTCGGTGGCCCCTGTACCGGGACCTGATCCTTCAATCACGATTCCTGAAATATGGAAGTCAGAAGCATCCAACGGGATGAAGCTGTATGGAATAGAACAGCATGAGCTTCCCATGGTTACCTATATGATAGTGATGGAGGGAGGACACTTACTTGATGATCCGGCAAAACCGGGAGTGGCAAGGTTCACCGCCTCAATGCTGAACGAGGGCACCAAAAACCGCACTCCGGAGCAGCTTGAGGAGGAGATACAGCTTCTCGGAGCCACAATCAGGATCCTTTGTGGTGACGAGAGAATTAATGTGTCTGTAAATACGCTCGCACGCAACTTCGAGAAGACTGTGGCGCTGGTGGAGGAGATGCTGCTTGAACCCCGCTGGGACGAAGAGCAATTCTCACTGAATAAGACGCGAACAATAAACAGTCTCAGGCGAAGTCTGGCTGATCCCAACTATGTAGCCGGGGCAGCATTTAACAAGCTTGTGCTCGGGGCAGATAATATCCTTTCTGTTGACGTCAGCGGTACTGTTGAGAGTGTTGAAGCAATCACCATGGATGACCTCAAGGCTTTCTATGAGAAGAATATTTCACCCTCGGTTGCCAGCTTCATTGTAGTTGGAGACATTGACCAGGCCAGGGTAGAGAAGGCTCTTGCGGGACTGAGCGGGAAGTGGGCTCCGAAGGAGGTGGTGATGCCTGCCCTTTCATTCCCGCCCACGGCTGAGAAGTCAGCTGTTTACTTCGTTGATGTCCCGGATGCCAAGCAGTCGGTCATCAATATCGGAAATCTCTCCATTCCCCGGACGCACCTCGACTATTACAAGGCCCAGGTAGCCAATCACATGCTTGGCGGAGGCGCCAGCGCGAGGCTGTTTATGGTGCTCAGGGAAGAGAAGGGATTCACATACGGAGCCTATTCAAGTTTTATGGGCCAGAAGTCTTACGGCGCGTTCCAGGCATATGCCTCGGTCCGTTCAGATGCCACCCTTGAGTCGGTGGAGCTTTTCCGTGATATCATGGCTGAATACAGGGCTGGTGTCACACAGGAGATTGTTGATTTCACCAAAGGTTCTCTGCTCAAGGCCAATGCGCTGAGGTTTGAGACTATTGATGCCAAGCTTGGCATGCTGAATACTATGACCTTCTTCGGTTTGCCGGCTGATTATATAAGGCAGGAGGAGGATTATCTCAGGGGTCTTACCGTGGAGCAGATGAATGAGACTGTGCAGAAGTACATAGATCCGATGAGGATGTACTACGTGGTTGCGGGTGACGCCAGGACCCAGATGCAGGGGTTGAAGAACGTTGGCTTTGGTGATCCGGTACTGGTAAATTAATTATCTTTGCGCGGTAAATCTGATGTCCGGAGGTCAGGGTTTTTATGAACTCAGACCTTCGGACCTTCAGACTTTCAGACTTTCAGACTTTGAGTCTGCCCGGATGGTAGGGGCGAGCGTAAGGAAAACACCCGGTGGGTGTTTTTAGCGAGCAGCCAGATAGCAGGGGAGCCCACCATCCGGGGAGATTGAAATGATGAATTTTTGCACTGTCCATTGCCCGGATGGTGGAATGGTAGACACGCTGGACTTAAAATCCAGTGGGCAGTAATGCCTGTGCGGGTTCAAGTCCCGCTCCGGGTACTGAAAAAGAGTTAGAATGAGAACGAAAGCGAACACCTCACTCTTTTTGTTTTACGGTCATTCGGTCATGGTGTACTGGAAGTCAACAAAGGACTTCCGCCTTCGGCCTTCCGTCAACTGCTTCAAAGATGCAACCGGGGATATTCTTTGTGGCACCGTCAGGATTCCAATTTAATTTGCTTTGTTCTACTGGATGTAAAAATCAGTGACATTGAAGATTATCGGTTGGAGTTAGTTGATCACGTTACATAGGTTGTAAATACCTGCTATTATGTAGGTTATATTTCTGATCAAAGCCCGGCTAAAAGTAGCCAGTCCCTCTGGCTTTTGCATTTAGGAAGGGACCGGGGTAAAGGTGGGTTTTCAATTCACTGTTGATGAAATATATCGACAGAGATTTCCACTGCTGTTGTCGTTCCTCTATTCTCAAGCCAGTGAGTGGTGTTCTTATCCTCCGGCCAGCCTAATCCTGGCCCATAATCCTTAGCCACATCATTTCGATGGTCAGTTATTGTTCCTTGCAGAATATAGACTACACCAGGCCGGTCTATATGGTTATGAATCGGGCCGATGACACCTCCAGGCTCGATGGTCACAATACGAATCCGAAGCAGGCGTCCTGCCATACCCTCTATTTCGGGGCCAAGGTCAATCGCTGCTAGTTGCTTCACTGAAACACCTTTCGTCTCAGATGAAGCTTGTTCAGTTCTCATGGCTATCTTCTTTTTGTTTATTAATATTTTCTCTAATAATTATAAAAGATCAATTGCAGATGTATGTATTATTTAAATGCTTGTTAACTATAACGCGTTATTTCCTGGTTCCTTTACAATCATCGCATCATACTAATTCCTTGAGAACCTGTCCATACGATTACATGGGCTTCATAATAAAGATTAAGAAGCTCCGACAGTTCCTGTTTTGACTTTCCCGTCTCTTTCATAGTTGGCAATAATCACTCCGGTTGGTGTAACTGAGCTTTCTTTCAATTTGAATGCAGACGGAATCGTACCGTCATCGAACAGCCTTTTCCCCCTTCCGAGGATCAAAGGGTGAATGTTGAGCCACAGCTCATCTACCAGGTCATTCTTCAATAATAATTGCACAAGCCTGCCACTGCCCCATACCTTAATTTCAGAGCCATTTGATTTCCGCAGGTTTTCGATATCTGCAAGGCTTTTAAGGAAAACCGAGTTTTTCCAATCTGACTTTTCCATGGTACCACTCAGGACGTATTTGGTGACATCGTTGATCCCTGGCCAACCGTCAGCGTGTTTCGGCCAGTATGAAGCAAAGATTTCATAAGTTTTTCTGCCCAGAAGAAGGTCCGCGGGTTTCAACTGTTTTTCCATGAACTTGCCTGAAGATTCGTCATCATAAGGTGCGGTCCAGCCACCGTATTCGAACCCCCCTGATTTATCCTCCTCAGGTCCACCGGGTGCTTGCATTACTCCATCTAAAGTAATAAACGATAAAACTATTATTCTTCTCATATTCCTCTCCTTTCATAATTTATAGATTCCTTTAATGCAAAAGTCATTTAAATAATTGCAAATCTTTAATTTGCGGACTCATAACAAAGGACTATTGCTCCGGAGCTGAGGGTTTTTGTTTTCAAGAGATTAAGGATGACTCTATCGGTTATGTTTTTAAATAATGGCAGTCCGCTTCCCACTATAACAGGGTGGACACAGAGTTGGTACTCAGAAATTAAATTGAGATTTGTCAAGGCTATTATCAGACTCGGACTACCGACTAAAATATCTTTACCTGGTTGTTTCTTTAGTTCTGCAATTTCTTCTTTGAGATCTCCTTTTGCCAATATTGCATTTTCCCATTGAACATCCGTCAGAGTGCGGGAAAAGACAATTTTGGGTATGTTCTGAATGATAACTGCAAACTCATCGATCGGTTTGTTACCAGTAGGATTTTTTACTATAGCCGGCCAGGCGCTTTCCATCAGTTGGTATGTAATCCTTCCAAAAATTATGGTACCTGCCTGACTTAACAGCTCATTATAATGTTGATGTAACTCGTCGTCTGCAATCGCCGCCGTGTGGTCACAAAATCCGTCCAGCGTCATGTTGATTGCTGCAATTACCTTTCACATTCCATTAGTTTTATCAAATGACAATTTTAATGTCAGAATGTTCTCGCCCATCAATGTTTTCGCACTGAATTTAATTGCCAATCACACCGGAGATCAGTTTTAAATTATTCTCTTGCATGGTTGCAACTTCCGTCCGTTCGGGGTACTGAAAAAGAACGATTGTGAGAGCGAGAGCGAACACACTCGCTTTGTTTTCCTCGCTCCCGAAAGATCCGATTATTCCTATATTTGTAAATCAGACTTATTATTTAACATACGATGAGATTCAAAAACATTAATGAAATTATGATCCTGACAAGCCCTCTATCCGGGCCTGTCGGCAAATGCTCAGACAGTAAGTACAGTATCTTCATCAGTTAAATGGTATGGCGCCCTTTATGGATCTTTGCCAGGTGGTGAAATATGTTAAGACAGGGTTTTAAAAGGACCGATGTTGTCAAATAAACTTCAGATATTTCAAGATGAAATTGTTTAAACACTTTTTAGCCGTATTGCTTGTTTTAAGCTTCCAGTTCGTAAAAGTTGAAGCTCAAGCTGCCCAGGATAACCCGGTACTTTTCGCAGTCGCCCGGATGAATCATGGTCATATCAGTTTTATATTGGATAGGGTAAAAAAGGGTAGCCCCGATTATAGGCTTGCAGGTATTTATGAGCCTGATCAGGAGCTTGTCCGGAAATACTCAAAAACCTATAATCTTGATTCTTCTTTATTCTATGATAATCTTGATAAAATGCTCGAAGAGGTAAAGCCAGAAGCAGTCCTTGCTTTTGGACCTACCTTTGATCATCTTTCTGTTGTTGAAGCATGTGCTCCGAGAGGAATTCATGTAATGGTCGAAAAGCCACTGGCTGTAAGTATGAACCATGCCACAAAGATGAAAGCACTGGCCGACAGGTACAAAATTCACCTGCTCGTCAATTATGAAACATCCTGGTATCCATCAACAGCCAAAGCATGGCAGCTTCTTAATGACAGTACAATTGCCGGAACTCTCAGGAAAGTTGTTGTTCACGATGGTCACGAGGGCCCCGTGGAGATCGGAACCAGTAAGGAATTCCGTAGCTGGCTAACAGATCCTGTCCTGAATGGTGGGGGGGCTCTAACTGATTTTGGCTGTTATGGAGCCAACCTTATGACTTATCTCACAAATGGAATTCAACCGCTTTCTGTAACAGCCATAACGAGGCAGTTGAAGCCTTTGGTCTACCCTAAGGTGGATGATGATGCTGTAATAATTGTTTCATACCCGGAGAGCGAATGTATCATACAGGCTTCATGGAACTGGCCTTTCAGCCGGAAGGATATGGAAATATACGGTGATAAAGGTTATATCATGGCTGATAATAATTATGACATTCGGGTAAAAACCGCCGCCACCAGGAACGAAGTAAAACGAAGGATTACGGCAAATGATATTGAAGTATATGAAGATCCGTTCAGCTACTTTGCAGGTGTCATCCGTGGCAGGATCAAAATGCGGAATTATAATCCTTATTCCATTGAAAATAATATGATTGTTGTAAAAATCCTTGATGCGGCAAGGAAGTCAGCCAAAACCGGGAAAAGCATCAGGCTTTAATAATTCGTTACCGTGCCGAAAGGATTTTGATTACTCTTTCGTAACTCTTTCAATACATTTGCCGGCAACCCGGGTCCATTTTTCCTCCCACTCACACCCGCTCTGCTTTTTCTTCAACCAGAGCGATCACGTGGTTATTACCTGCTATGGACCATCCCATCAAAGACTAAAATGTTCCCCGGTTGCAAAGCCTTCACTGCAGGCTCCTTCGGGACTGGGAGAAAGAAACAGCCACTTCTTTTATTTTGAAAAAAAACGGGCAGATGTAGTCAGGGCCTGCAACTTTTGCAGTTAAGAATGTATAACTAATGAAAAGTGGATTAACATACATGACATTCAATTATTTTTGTTTCTTAAGTCAATCAAAGCAAAAATGAAAATTACAAAAACTACAATGAAGTGGGGTATCAGTTTGTTGTTGTTTGCAATAATTATCATTATTGCCTGCATTGGACCACTACCTCAGGATCCCATTCAATATTACGAAAGAGAAACCAATCAACTAAAAACAGAAAAGGTAGCCGGAGAAAAGTGGCTGGTATGGTTGTATTATAATCCAATAGGAGAAGCAGCCTTGTGGACACTGGCAAAAAGAAAGCTGGTTTCCTCTGTTTATGGCAAAATGATGGATCACACTTCATCAGCTAAAAGAATAATTCCCTTTATTGAAGATTTTGATATTGATATGAACGGTGTTCAGGAACAGGAGTTTAAAAATTTTAACGATTTTTTTACCCGTAAACTTAAGGATAATGAACGACCGGTTGATACAAGTTTGAATATTGTTGTATCCCCTGCAGATGGTAAAGTCATGGCGTATGCCGATATCAGCGACACTGATTTTATAATAAAAGGATTTCGTTTCGATGTATCTTCCTTTTTGGATAATACAGTTCTTGCACAAAAGTACCTTGATGGTGCCCTTATTATCATCCGGCTTTCCCCTGTGGATTATCATCGTTTCCATTTCCCTGTCAGTGGAAATTTGACTCCAAACAAAAAGATTGAAGGTGACTTTTATTCCGTTAACCCATTTGCTTTACGTAAAAAGGCTGAAATATTCTTTTTGAATAAGAGAGAATATACAGTTATCTCAAATCCTTTGTTTGGTGATGTAATTATGGCCGAAGTCGGTGCCACCATGGTGGGAAGCATCGTACAGACTTATAAGGGAAATTCGGTAAAGAAAGGTGAGGAGAAAGGCTACTTTAAATTTGGAGGCTCAACGGTAGTTTTGCTATTTGAAAAAAGTAAAATCCAGATTGATAAGGATATATTGATCAATACAGCAAATGGATATGAAACTGCTGTTAAAATGGGAGAAAGAATTGGCGATGCTTCTCTCATTCAATAATTGACATGGCATAAAGTTGATCTGTGAAAATTTCTGGTCACACGCTGAAAGAGGTCCTGAAAAATACAATTCATCCAATCTTCGTTCGTACTCTGAAAAACCTGCGGTTTAATGATGAAGCATGGTCTTTTGATGAGTCAGGAGGAGAAATTATTACATCTGAATCCAGACTTCCTCATTGTAACTTGAAGTCGAAGAAAAATTTGGGATATTGTTCAGCTTTAGTTTAACTTGCATACTAAGCCATTCTCCTGATGTCCAGTATTTTCGAAAAAATATTAATAAGATTTGTGCTAAAAAATGAAAGATCTTTCCAATTATTTACTGAGCTTCTCAATTATAATTTTGTCTATGCTGGTCTCCTGCGGCAGAACGGCCAGCCTGGATACCGGAAACAATGAATCCTGGTTCGATACAAACGAGTATAAAAAAGATCTTCTTATACTTTCGTCTGACAGTATGGAAGGAAGAATGCCCGGAACGACTGGCGGAATCAAGGCTGCAAATTATATAGCTTCACGGTTCACACAATTCGGACTGATCCCTATTTCAGATGATCAGGGCTACTTTCAGAAGGTCAGTATTGAATCTTTTCAACCGGATTACACCACTGCCACAATTTCCATAACCGGAAAGAATTTTGAAGAAAATATAAGTCCTTACAATGAAATGCTTCTCCTCAGCAGAGTGGACAGGGACTCAGTTGATATTGAAGGCGATCTGGTTTATGCGGGGTATGGTGTTGTTGCTCCTGAATACAACTGGGATGATTATAAAGATGTTGATGTTTCCGGCAAAAACTATGTGGACTTCAAATCCCTGATTTCATTCAGTGTACCCGGTTCCGGTTGGCTTTCCCCTCCCTCCAAATCGACCAGGGTGAGACTGATGAAAGTTGCCTGAGGTGATGGCTCAGGTGGACTTTTAAAAGCAAGATTGAGGTCTGAGTCGTCTGCATACCCTTATTTTTATTTGTTTTCAAGAAATCAGTCAGATCTGTTCTGTTGTTGATTTTATCCATTCAACAATAACCCCTGGCGAGCTCATCCCTCGAATTCCCGAATGAATGATCGTTTCCCGAAAAAGTAAAAACTGACTTAACCTCAGGGTTGTTTGCAGCGTATGTCTATACCATCCCACCGCAATAACTGTAACCTGCCAGATATAAATTGGCTGTATCTATTCTGTACTTAAGGCTGTTCTAACTTTGCCCCGGCACCCGCAATATAATCCTGGCTTTTGTCAATTCATATACACTTCAGAAGGATTATTCTGATTTGACAAGTATTGCCTCCCCGGTAACATTCCCATCCGCATCCAGAAATTTTGCGGTCATGGAAGCAGGTGTGTCAAGCACAAGTTCAACTGATCCGTACACCCTGGAAGTATCAAAGTCTCTGACCATTAACTGAACAAACTTGTTTTCAGAAACGAAGGATGCGGTTCTGGTCACATATCCGCCAGATTCATAAAGACCAAACATCCTGAAATTGTCATCTGCTTTTGAATAACCTATCAGCCAGCGGTCAGTTAAGGTTTTTACTCCCTTTATAATGACGAAATCAGAGGCGATGCATGCCTTTCCGTACGTTTCAAACTGAATTCCGCCAATAGTGTCTTTAGCAGGTGTCACCTGCCATGATCCGATAAACTTTTTCATCAGTTCCTGCTGATTAAGCTCTGTTGCTGATTGCTGTGCATATGAAAACTCACAGGCAAAAAACAAAAGGAGAGACATTGATAGGAGACTTGTTTTTTTCATAGCTTTTGGTTTTAGGTCGATGAATAAGGGAATGGTCTCCTGTAAAGTTAGAAAAGGGATGAATAAGAGTCAAATATAAATCCAGGAGATCTGTTCACTGCATTAATTTTCATAAAAGAAACTTATTTTTATAACCCGGAGGACTGAAGAAAGGGGTTCCAAATAACCTCGCTTTTCTGAAACGTCTCCCGTCAGAAGAACATTAAGACAAATCAAAAATGAAAAAAACCATAACAGTTTTAAAAATGCTGCAGGTATTTTTACTATTCGTTTTCATGTTCCTGTTTTCTGCAAAAGGATCGGGCGCAGGCGATGAACAGTCTGGAAAGGACACTCTGCCAGCCAAATTAACCTGGCATACCGCAGGAAATCCTTATCTGCCGTTATGGGAACATCTGCCTGACGGTGAGCCTCGTGTCTTTGAAGATCCCGACAACCCCGGGAAATACCGTATCTATATTATCGGTTCCCATGATGTCAGGTTTAAGAGTTATTGCGGACCTGATATCAGATCATGGTCGGCACCGGTGGAGGACCTGTCAGACTGGCGTGATGAGGGGTCCATTTTTACATATCCTGTTGGTGGCCAGTGGGATGTTATGTTCGCTCCTGACCTGGTTGAGGTAAAGAGAAAGGACGGTACGAAAGAATACTATCTGTACCCTCACAGCCGTGGCCGTTACAGGGAAGCCATGGTGGCGAAAGGAAGTCGGCCTGACGGGCCCTTTACCCCTGTTAACATGACTGACGACGGAATCAGAACGTTGCCAGGCAGTATCATGGGATTCGATCCGGCAGTTTATATTGATTACATAACCGATACAAATGACCCTGATTATGAGACCGGCTTCAGAGCTTATGGATTCTGGGGATTCCAGAGGTCGTCAGCCGGTCAGCTCGATCAGAACACCATGTATTCATTAAGGCCAGGAACACAGGCCATTGGTTGTTTTATTCCTGCCAGCTACAGGTATGGTGTCATCAGGGACCCGGAAGGTACAGTTTACCCCAGCGTCTACCAGGGTGAAAATCCCGGCTCGTTCAATTTCTTCGAAGCCGCTTCAATCCGCAGGATTGGTAATAAATATGTATGGGTTTACAGCGGGTATTCAGGCCCTGAATACGGACTGAGCAGCACCAACTCGGCATTGCGTTACGCCTATGGCGATTCTCCGATGGGACCATGGAAAAGCGGCGGTGTTCTCGTCGACTCACGCGCGCCGGTTCCGGATAAGGACGGATCAACACTGGTGACAAGTTACCCGGGGCACAATACTCACGGCAGCATCGAGCTGATCAACGACCAGTGGTATGTGTTCTATCACAGGGCGCCGAGAGGTTACGGATACACGCGTCAGCCGATGGTGGCCCCGGTAAAGGTGGAATGGGATGATAAGCCGGTGGTCGAAGGCGGAAAGGTCACAATCAGGGGTTATAACCCCTGTTCTGAAGATAATGCCTGGAATGCTAAGGACAGCAAGGGAAATGAATATACCGGGGCTGAAGTAACCTCAGAAGGTTTCCACATCTACGGCCTCGATCCTTATAAATACTACTCTGCAGGATATGCATGTTATCTCTCAAATCCCGGAAGCCAGCAGGATTCGTGGGATATATGGGATAACGACATGCCCGTAACAAATGTTGGGAACGGTCACATAATCGGCTACAAGTACTTCGGATTCGGAGGGCTTAATGAAGACAAAAAGGGGTTGAAAGCCTTCAGAGGGACTAAACCCGGTAACAAAACAGCATTCAATCTGTTCCTTACTCCAAAGACAGAAAACACATTTAAGGTAAATGTCTGGCTGGACGGACCGTGGGATAACGATACGTGGAAAGGCAAAAAGATCGGTGAAATATCTGTCCCGGCAAATTCCGCCCGGGAAATAACGAAATTCACGACAGACGTTTCAGCCTTTGTTGACAGACTCGACAAAAAACATGCTGTTTTCCTTGTAGCCGAAGGTCCTGATCAGGAAGCTCTTTTCGATTTGTCAGGACTTGGATTCAGCTCGAAGAAAAATAAAATCGACCGTCCGGTCACCCCTGAGGTAAGCATCACTGTCAACGGAGTCGAAATTGATCTGCCGGCCACTCCGGTCAGGTCAACGGAAGCTAACGGGATTACCGGTTATGATCTTTACGAGGCTTCTTATAAAATTCCGTCAGATGTTACGGGGATACCCTCTGTATCTGCATCGGCGAGTGATCCGGATGTAAAAGTGTCTGTAACGCAGGCTGACCCGAAAGCCGGGGCCGCTGTTGTGCGATTTGATTACAGAGGTGTAGTCAAAACATACAGAGTCATGTTTGAACCTGCTCCGGCAGGCGGTTCTGACCGGCAGTACAACTCGCCTGCCGGGTTCACCACGGAGCAGGATCACCAGAATATGATGAACCAGCTCGGGATAAAGAGTCTTCGTCCGGGACCAAGCGGTAACGAATCAGCTCCCAACCATGCCAACTATGATGAGTCCGTGGCGACACCGTATCCTGATCTGCCTGATCTTCTGACATTGAAGAACGGGAAGAAGGTTACTACCCCTGATATGTGGTGGAATCAAAGGCGTCCCGAGATCAGGGAAGATCTGGAGAAGGAAGTATATGGCCGTCTGCCGGAAAAAATCCCCGCTGTCAGATGGAGTGTGGATATCGCGGAAAGAGAGATGGTTGGCTTTATTCCGGTAATTGCAAAGAAGCTCACAGGGCATGTTGATAATTCGGAATACCCTCTTATCGATGTAAAAATTTCTATGGTCCTGGTTACCCCTGCAAATGCCAAAGGGCCGGTACCGGTACTTATGATGTTTGGCAGGGCGAGCCTTCCTGCTCCCGCACAGCCTGGTCCTGATGAAATGGAAGTATTGAACAAGGCATTCAGGAAACTGCTTTCTGAAAGTGATCCCCAGGTAAAGGCAATATTCGAAAAATATAAGGCATATAATCCCTTTGCACGGGAAAGCAGTGCTTTCCCCTTGGGCGGGATGGGAGGCCAGGCCAATGCCGATCCTCCGTCAACACAACAGCTTCTTATGGCAGGGTGGGGTTATGCAATGATTGATCCTTCAAGCATACAGGCAGACAATGGAGCCGGATTGACCAAAGGGATTATCGGGCTTGTCAATAAGGGACAACCTCGCAAGCCCGATGACTGGGGTTCACTCAGGGCCTGGGCCTGGGGTGCCGCCCGCGGACTCGATTACCTTGAAACCGATCCTGCTGTCGATGCAAAACATGTCGGTATCGAGGGTGTTTCCCGTTACGGTAAGGCAGCGCTTGTCACGCTTGCCTTTGAGGAGCGTTTTGCCCTGGGATTGATTGGTTCATCAGGCAAAGGAGGAGCCACTTTGCACCGGCGTAATTATGGCGAAGCTGTCGAGAACCTTACAGGATCCGGTGAATATCACTGGATGGCCGGAAATTACATGAAATACGGCGCTGCCGAATCAGTCTCAGGTGCCGGAAATGCAGACCAGCTAAGTGTGGATTCTCACAGTCTTTTAGCCATGTGTGCTCCAAGGCTCACCTTCATCAGCTATGGTATTCCTGAAAAAGGAGATGCGAAATGGCTCGACCAGAAGGGAAGCTATATGGCAACCGTGGCTGCCGGAGTTGTGTTTAAGCTCCTGGGAGCAAAAGACTTAGGTATTTCAAATAATTACAAAACAGAAGTAATGCCTCCTTATAATACAAGCCTGTTGGATGGAGAGCTCGCCTGGCGACAGCACGACGGAGGACATACGGATGCACCAAATATGAAATATTTCATTGAATGGGCTAACAGGAAAATCAGTTATAACCCGGGAAAACCGCAATGAAGAAATGCCTGCGAATCACCCTGATACGGGATTCACAGGTATTCGGAACCAGATTTTAAATCAGGCTTTGTTAAGTTTTAATTCATGCCCGGAGTAATAAACCGGTAATTTCCGCTCAGGTGCATAAGGCTGAAGAGATAGAGCAATCCGTCATAATAGGGATCGAAGTACCCGTCTTCATAAGGTTTTAGTTCGGCGTTCCAGACAGCATCCACAAATTTCCAGCTTTTTGCCTGGGTCCCCATCAGTGATGTAGCCGCTGCCGTTGAAACCAGACCCAGTGAGTGACGGAGTTTCTGGACCTTACCGGCAGGAAGTATCCATTGAGGCAAAGTTCCGTCAAGATTGAACTGATCTTCAAAAGTATCTATGCCTCTGCAAAAAAGGAAATTCTGGATCCTTCGCCCATAATCTTTCTGCCATTCCGCATCCTTGGCAAACCAGGAGTAATCCATTGCAATATTCATCGGTACCCTCCAGGAGTCGTAGCGGAAAACACTTTCAGAGCGCCCCTGTTTTCTGGGGGTTCCGATGAAGTCTGTCAGGTCGGCATTTAATCCGGTCGGGGATTTACAGGCTCTGTGAAGAAAAGCCCGCGAGGTATCGGCACAATCCCTGTAGAATTGCTCATGACCGTCTTTGGCATATTCTGCCCAGACCTCCCAGAATGCCGGAAGATGATATGAGGGATCTGTATAGCCATATCCGAATTTGTCAGGCACGAAAGTGATCTGCTTATGCTCCACATTAATGACATTCATAACACCACCCGTCCCGTCTTTACTCCACATTGAATCCAGGATGCGCCTGGCTTCACCATAATAATCAATCCCTGTTGTGTTACCCCAGCGGTTTGATGCGAACAGCAAAGCGGTAACGAAATAGAATTCCCCGTCCGATGCTGACCCTGCAGCATTCTGTGCTCCTGTTTCCGGATTCAGGTTCCACGCAAAATAAGCCTCACGTGGACCGCTCTGATGTTGCATATATTTCTTTGAATATCTCCAGATACGGTCAAATACATCTTTCTTGTCCAGCTGAACAGCTATCATCAGACCGTAAGAAAGTCCTTCGCTGCGGATATCATGATTCTTCATATCTGTGATATATGCCATCGAATCGCCCACCTCAAAGTAAACCTTACCGGGTCCTTCAAAAATATCATAGTAAGCTTTAGCCAGTTTTGCGGCAATATCAGCCTGTCTGTAGCCTGCCTCCCTGAATATATTACGGTACTTGCCCGTATACCTTGAACCTTCTTTCCAAGGCTTCATAACACCACGCTTGTCTTTTATATCCTTCAGGCAGTCGTCCTGGGCAGTTGTACCCTGACTGAAACTGCTGCTGAATAACGTAAAAAGCAGTACCGCTGAGCAAAGAATTCTTTTCATCATGTAAAAATTTATGATAAATGATAAGAAGATAAAAATAAGCATTCCGGATTCAGCAATCCATACCGAATAAATTTTTTGTTCAGAATCTGCATCACTGGTGCTCAATTTATTTCTTCTGTGGTGAATTGCTCCTGTGATCTTTTAGATTAAATTTGAAGAATGTGCCTGATAAAGACTTAAATAAGAATACATATGATCAAATTATCCTTCATTATTTCGCTTTTCTTACTGATCTTCAGCAATCAGACAGGGGAAGATGCCGGGACTGTTAAAAAAGAACTTCTCGGACCTCATGACGGTTCAGAAGTGTATTTGTATACACTTACGAACAAGGCCGGTAATGTTTTAAGGCTTACGAACTATGGTGCAAGGATTGTAGGAGTTGAAGTCCCTGATAAAAACGGGAAAGTGGACAACGTTGTTCTCGGTTCCGATGTTCTTGAGTCGATATTAAGAGATTCTTATGGCGGTGCAACAGTGGGAAGATACGCCAACAGGATAGCCAACGGAAAATTCAGCCTTGACGGAGTGGAATATAACTTGCCCGTAAACAACAGGCCCAATACTCTTCATGGAGGGCCAGGCGGCTGGTACGCGAGGGTCTGGAATGCTGAACTTATAAACAATAAGAATAAACCTGCCGTAAGGTTCTCATACGTGAGCCCTGATATGGAAGAAGGATTCCCTGGAACAATCAGTATGGAAGTGGTATTCACATGGACAGACAAGAATGAGATTATTATAGATTATACTGCATCTACTGACAAGAAAAGTGTTATTAATGTAACTAATCATGCATATTTCAACCTGCATGGAGCAGGGAACGGTAATATTTTCGATCATGAAATGACTCTTAATGCATCCGCATATACTCCTTTAAATTCCACAATGATCCCTACCGGAGAGGTACGCCCTGTCGAAGGCACACCCTTCGACTTCACCTCAGCCCGGACCTTCGGGTCCAGGATAGGAGATACCTACGAGGGTTCAGTTTTTTCAGGATATGATCATAATTATGTTCTGGACAATAAAGAGAAAGTTGACGCCGTGGTTTATGATCCGGTCAGCGGCAGGATGCTGGAAATGATGACCGATCAGCCGGCAATGCAGCTCTATACCGGCAACGGACTTATGTACAAAAAACAGCCTGAGACAGGAGGGAGACAATCCAGGTTCAGGTCAGGTTTTTGTCTTGAGAGCCAGCATTATCCGGATAGCCCCAATCAGCCCGCATTTCCTTCAACCGTTATTACTCCCGGGGAAAAGTTTAAATCACGGACCATTTACAGGTTCTCAGTAATGAAATAAAAATGCGGACCAACCGATTTCGCCTCCTGAAATAATCCATGAGGTTCTTTGGACCAGATAAAAATCTTACAATTTTTCTGAAACCAGGAAATGTTCCTCTGATTTGTTCTAATTTTATAAGCATTATTAATAAAAAACGAATAACAAAATGAAAAGTAAAGTGAATTCTGGTTCTGGTAAACGATTTATTAATGTTACGTTGCCTTTTTTATTTGCATTTGTTTCATTGATCCTTTTTCCGGGAAGTTTGCTGGCCCAAACTGATTTTTCGGGTACATGGGCATTCAATGAATCTAAAAGTACCCTTGGTGAAGGACCAATGATGTCCGCAACATCAATGACTGTCAGCCAGCAGGAGAATTTGATTTCAATCGACCTTGTCCAACCTTCGTTTGAAGGTGGGGAAATGAAAAGAAGTGAAAAATATACTCTTGACGGCAAGGAATCAGTCAATGAGGGTATGATGGGTTCTTCCGTCAAGACTATCACATCCTGGTCGGAAGACAAGAAGGAACTTCGCTTTGCAAAAACCATCGCTTTCGAAATGGATGGTCAAAAAATGGAGATGAAACTCGATGATGTATGGAGTATTTCCGATGACGGTAAAACTCTCACTGTGAAATCATCGATGAAAAGCGAATGGGGAGAGATGAACACGGCATTGGCTTACGACAAGAAATAAAACAAAAAAGAAAGACGCAGGCAATTTGGCCTGCGTCTTTCTTTAAGAATAGATTTATTCTTAATGCGCTCTGAAATTCCACTTGGAATTATCACTGTTCATATCAAATTTACCAAGTGAAGGTGTGC
>ENA-UOOK01000814-UOOK01000814.1-fermentation-metagenome-genome-assembly--contig:-NODE-814-length-41684-cov-17.682889_pt1 | contig 41684 bp, 36 predicted proteins | sample MGYA00245777_ERZ724023 | MGnify/ENA primary metagenome ERZ724023 (study PRJEB28704, sample SAMN03018312) | fermentation metagenome | biome: anthropogenic terrestrial biome; feature: soil; material...
CCAAGCTTGGGTAGAGCGGATGGGCAGCCAGCATCTTCTCAACCTCTGCATGAACTCCAGAGGCAGCTGCTTCATCTCCGAGATGGCTCAGCACGTAGCCAATGAGCTCACCTATACGCGTGCACTCTCCCTCTGTAAAGCCACGTGTTGTCACTGCTGGCGTGCCCACACGAAGACCACTTGCTTCTGTTGGCTTGCGTCTCTCTCCAGGAATTGTGTTTTTGTTCGCCGTGATCCCCACGGATTCTAAGGCCTGCTCTGCTCTCTTGCCCGAGACATCCTCAAGCGACGTCAAGTCAACAAGTTGCAGATGGTTGTCACTGCCGCCTGTCACCAGAGACAGGCCAGCGCTGCACATGCCTGCTCCCAACGCTTGGCAGTTCTTGAGAACCTGATCTATGTACGTCGCAAACTCAGGCTTGAGCGCTTCTCCAAGCGCAACTGCTTTTCCCGCAATCGCATGCATGAGCGGCCCCCCTTGCGTGCCAGGGAAGACGGCTGAATTGATCTTCTTGTGTAGGGCATCATCGTTAGTCAATACCATGCCGCCGCGCGTCCCTCGCAATGTCTTATGTGTAGTTGTTGTCACGACATCGGCATATGGAAGTGGATTTGGGTGACGTCTGACAGCAACTAAGCCTGCCACATGAGCCATGTCAACCATAAGATAGGCACCAACACTATGGGCAATCTCAGCAAAGCGCCCAAAATCTATCGCACGAGGATAAGCGGACGCCCCTGCAATGATTACTTTCGGGTGAGCTTGCCTAGCCTGTGCTGCAACAGCGTCGTAGTCAATGCGGCCAGTCCCCTTGTCAACCCCATAGGGTACAACATGGTAGAGCTTGCCAGAGAAGTTGGCAGGGGAGCCATGAGTAAGATGGCCGCCTGCGGCTAAGTCCATTCCCATAAGGGTCTCACCGGGGGACATGAGCGCTGAAAGAGCAGCATAGTTAGCCTGAGCCCCAGAATGAGGTTGAACGTTTACGAACTTGCAGCCAAAAAGGCGCTTCGCTCGGTCTCTCGCAATTTGCTCCACTTTATCTACTGCCCAGCAACCGCCATAAAACCTCCGACCGGGATAACCTTCTGCATATTTGTTTGTTAGCGGGGAACCAACGGCTTCCATGACCGCAGGTGATACGAAATTTTCTGAGGCAATCAGCTCAATAGAATCACGCTGGCGCTCAAGCTCCTCAGAAATCGCTTCTGCAACTGCTGGATCAGATTCTGCTAAATAGGTGAAGTGCATCTGTCATCCCCTCCCTTGTCACGATCAGTACGGTTTCAATCCCCTGCCACGCGAAAGACTTGCTCTTTCGCAATTGCTCCTTCGCGCAATATTCGTGGCCTCTGCTCTGTGCAATCAACAATTGTAGAGGCCACCGCTATAGGAGCGGAACCTGCATCCATCGTAAGGTCCGCAGCTTCAATGAGGCTGGGCTCCAAGCTTGCAGCAGAAGTCGCCGACGGAGCCCCATGTGCGTTAGCAGAGGTCGTTGCAAGCGGCACGCCGATCAAGCGCGCAAGCTCACGCACAAGCTCTGAGTCTGGCAGACGCAAGGCGATAGTAGAAAATGCCCCGGGACGTAGATACTCCGAAGGTATGCTGTCAGAGGCGCGAACGACAAGTGTCAAAGCCCCCGGCCAGAACGCCTCGGCGAGACTGCTTGCCCAATGAGGTAGGTCATGGCCAAGGTTATATAGGTCATCGAGATCTGCGATCAAAAAGGGAAGCGTTTGATTGAGGGGCCTGTTTTTTATCTTGAAAATGCGGGGAAGCGCCGGGGTCTGCGCGTATGCAGCACAACCAATTCCATACACCGAATCTGTCGGCATAACGAGCACGCCCTTATTTCTTGCCACATTGGCGGCAAGAGCAAGCGCTTCCTTTGCAGGATGCCGCTGGTCGACTTTGATAACCTCACCCATCGCCCCTCCATCATCACACGTCGAACTGCCTAAGCTTACCCTATTTAAAGTCACAGGTTCTCAGCATCCGGGCACGAGCTTATGCTCTGCGGGCAATGAGAAAACGAGGCCTGTGTGTATAGTCCTTGCTTATCTCTACAGAGCTCCAGCCCCCTTGGTCGCGGGTCAATTGAGCTGCATGCTCAAGCTTCGTCTCGAAGAGCTCCACAGCAAAAAGCGCTCCGGGGAGCAGGGCTTGGGCAGCGAGGGCCAAGATCCTTCGATATACATCGAGACCGTCAGCCCCCCCATCTAGCGCCAACTGAGGTTCAAAGCCTGACACCTCATGCGGTAGCGTTGACAGCACGGCCGTTGGGATGTAAGGAGGATTAGAAACTAAGGCGTCAAAATGTCCCATGAGCCGCGGGTCCACCCCATCCGCAAGGTTGCAGGCGACAACGTCAACCGCTGCTTGAAGACCTAAGGCGTTGCGATTGCGCGTTGTAAGACGTACGGCAGCCGAAGAAATATCAGTAGCCACCACGTGCGTCTTTGCCCGTTCATGGGCAAGAGAGCAGGCAATACAGCCAGTTCCACAGCCAATTTCAAGCACGAGGGCGGGAACTGGCTTGCCCTGCTCTTGAGGTAAGCCTTCAAGGACAGCATCCACAAGGAGCTCCGTCTCGGGCCGAGGAATCAAGACACCTTGCTCGCAGCGTAGGACTATGTGGCGAAAGGGCATCTCTCCGGTGACGTATTGAAGTGGCTCTCCAGACGCTCGACGTTTCACTGCCTGATGCATGGCGTTTAGTTCAAGCTGTGTCAGAGGACGATCGAAGTTGGTGTAAAGCTCAATACGGGAGAGCCCTGTCGCGCTGCTGAGCAACCACTCAGCAGACAGACGTGGATGATCGTCACCCTGATGCTTGAGGTAGGCTGTTGTCCAATCGAGAACTGTCTTGCAAGTCCACTTCATTGACATTCCCATATCCACCATGGCCCATCCTGCAGCTAAGCTTAGACTGCCTGGGCAAGCTTCTCTGCTCGATCAGCCGCAGCAAGCGCCTCAATCACCGACCCTAACGAGTCCCCCAGCAACACCCCATTGTAGGTGGCATTGAAGCCAATCCTATGGTCAGTCACGCGATCCTGGGGCTGATTGTAGGTGCGTATCTTCTCAGAGCGACTCCCGTGGCCAATTTGGGCCAAGCGATTTGCCCCTTGCTCAGCTTGCTGCTTCTCTAGCTCCATTTCATAAAGCCGCGCTCTTAGCATCTGCATGCATGCTTCACGATTTTGGATCTGGGAACGCTGATCTTGCGAGGTGACAACCGTATTCGTTGGGAGGTGCGTGATCCGTACAGCAGAGTAGGTCGTGTTGACGCCCTGGCCTCCGGGACCACTTGAGCAGTATGTGTCTATGCGAATATCCTCAGGCGCTATATGAATATCAATCTCATCTGCCTCTGGAAGAACCGCCACTGTAGCCGTAGAAGTCTGGATGCGCCCCTGACTTTCAGTTTTTGGGACACGTTGCACGCGATGCACGCCGCTTTCGTACTTCATGACGGAGTAGACCTTCTTGCCAGTGACTTTAAACTCAATGGTCTTAAAGCCCCCCGCTGTACCTGGGGTCGAAGAGAGAACTTCGACCTTCCAGCCCCGCGACGCTGCAAAGCGCTGATACATCTCGAAGAGGTCGCCGGCAAATATGCTTGCCTCATCTCCGCCAACGCCAGCACGTATCTCGACGATCGTGTCCTTCTCATCGTTGGGATCGCCGGGTATAAGCATGACTTTTATCTCGTCTTCCAGCTGAGGTAGCTTAGCCTCATTCTCTGCAAGGTCTGCCTGCAGAAGTTCCTTGTCGTCTTCATCGGAAGTTTCATGCAACATTTCTTTGGCGGCGTCAATGTCGTCAAGAGCTTGCAGATACTCCCGTGCTTTTACGACAAGGTCAGCCTGAGAGGCGTGCTCTTTTGCGAGGCGCGCATACTCCTTTGGATCTGACACCACGGCTGGATCCATGAGCTTCTTTTCCAGCTCCTCATAAGCAGCAATGAGTTTTTCAAGCTTGTCCCGCATGTTGACAACTCCTTATGGTAGCGCGGGCTATAAATCCCGCTTCCTTGCTGTCTTCGGATGATACTACCTCCGTGCCTGCACCAGCCAACACGGCACGGGCCTCAACTTTATCTACAGTCGAGGTTTCCGCCTTATTGCCAAGGCAGAAGGCAAACTCGCGCTAGGCCATAGACTCTCCACAGAGCAACCCCATACAGCTGGCCATCATCAACCCCCTCGTCCAACCCGAAGAGTCCCCAAGACAGCGAAGGTGGGCAACGTTTGTTGTAAGGTCGGCTCCCATCATGATGCGGTTACTATAAAATTTCAGCTCAGGAGCATACAGAAGCGTCTCTTCAGCTGCAAAACCAGGCACTACCTCGTCAACAGCCTTAATGAAATTAATTATTTCTATCATCGCTCGATAAGGAATTGCGGCTGTTATATCCCCCGCCTCGGCATCACAGAGCGTTGGGGAGAGGTTCGAGCGAGAAAGCTCTCTTGGCCATGTTCGCTTACCATCAAGGATATCCCCGAAACGTTGCACGAGGATGTGTCCGGCCCCCAACATGTTGCACATCTCTCCAACCATGCGCGCATAAGAAATCGGCTCATGAAAAGGCTCGCGAAAATTAAAGGTCACAAGCACGGCAAGATTGGTGTTGTCGCTTTTCTTGTCTTTGAACGAATGGCCGTTGACAACGGCTAGGTTGTGGTCATAGTTCTCTTGGCTGACGTAACCGCCGGGATTTTGGCAAAACGTTCTGACCTTATTGCGGAAGGGGTTCGGATAGCCCACGAGCTTGCTCTCATACAAAACGTTATTGACGTTTTCCATTACCTCATTGCGAACTTCAACCCGCACGCCAAGATCACAGGGCCCAGCTTGGTGAGCGATCCCCTGTTGCTCGCAAAGCTGGTTGAGCCAAGCAGCGCCACGCCGGCCAGTCGCAACGACCGTCTCAGAAGCACGAATCTCATAGCTGCTGCTGCGATCGCATACGATTGCTCCGCGACAGCTTCCACTCTCCATCAATAGTTCCTTGCACTCACACTCAAAAAGAAGCTGAACACCCGCATCCCTCAGATGCCGCTCTATGCGGGCATAAAGCTCTTGGGCCTTCTCGGTTCCAAGGTGACGTATCGGGCAATCAACCAGCTTAAGCCCTGCCTGAATTGCGCGGCGGCGTATTTGGGCAACTTCGTGAGGATGGCCTATGCCCTCGATGCGTTCGTCGGCCCCAAAGTCAAGATACATCTTGTCCACACGATTAATTGTTTGCTGTGTAAGCTCAGACCCAATGAGCTCGGGCAGGTCACCCCCAACCTCATATGAAAGTGAAAGCTTCCCGTCGGAAAAGGCGCCGGCACCAGAAAATCCCGTCGTGATCCGACATGGATTGCAGTGTATGCAATGTCCAATTTCACTACGAGGGCAGCTGCGACGCTCAATGGGCAGGCCCTTCTCAATGAGGGTTATCTGGCCGGAGTAGCCGCGCCCAAGCAGTCCGAGCGCACAAAAGATCCCAGCTGGGCCAGCGCCAACTATCAAGATGTCTGTCATTTTATCTTCTTGCTTACCTTTGCTTACAACCACGTCACGCACTCTCCCTGCGTTATCCAATTCATTTGGGGCACAATGTGTACTGTACAAATACATGAGCCTGCTCATAGGGTAACTCAGACGGAGGACCAAATGGACATTCAAAAGCCCACGCCGCTCATGGTCGGCGGGAAAGCGTATTACACACTCACAAGCTATGATCCTGTTTCAATTGAGGTGAAGGTACCACGCGTGACAGACGATGACGTGACTAGCGCGTTTGACAGCATGGTGACGCAATCTGGCGGAGACATGAGCAGCGCAAAAGATCCAAGCTGGCTCAAGCAACACTTCGGTACAGCCGATATGAAACAGATACGAGCTACAATACATGCCCAAGTGACAGATGCCAACTACGAGCTGCTGAACCAGCAAAGAGAGCAAGCATGCGCCACAGAGCTCGCTAAGCGGTTGGCCCAATGCGTACCTGCATCTCATGTGGCAGAGACTCGTCGGCAAATGGCGGCCAACCTCGCTCAACAGATGCAGGCAAGCGGAATGGGCACAGACCAATTCCTCGCCAAAATGGGCATAGGTCACACAGGGCTTGAAGTACTACTTGACAGGCAAGCCCAATCAATTGCCGAGCAGGAAGCGGCATTGGGCGCCTTCGCACAAGAGAAAAAACTTGAAGTGACAGAGGAAGATTATCCTCGGCTGCTTCATATCTCTGCTTCTCGCTGCCAAAAACTCCTTGTGAAGGCCAAATCCATAGGACAGGCGGAGCAGCTCCACGACAGTGCTTTGCATAACCGAGCTCTAGAAATCGTAGTCGCCGAGAGCAAATGCTCCTATAGCCATGAAACAGTAGAGGAGGCCGCGACTCGCAATAAACACGTACATGCAGCGCAAGGCCAGGTACCCCCGCAGGTCCCCTTTAAAAAAGAAGGAGAAAAGACAACAGGAACAAGCCCAAAGCTGCATCTCGTATAACCACTTCGCGCTGCCATACATCGACCACAGCAAAGAGCTTTCCCTTGAACGCAGGAGAAAGCCCCATTTCATACATCGAACCATGCCTATTGAGCAGAAGGAACCTACTTAGCAGTTGCCGACGTCGGCTCTGCAGCAGGTTGAGCAGCGGAGTTGGCCTCCTTAGCCTCCTTAGCCTCCTTAGCCTCCTTGGCGGCTTTCTTGGCAGCCTTGGTCTCTGCAGCTTTAGCGTATTGTGCGGCACGCTTAGCCTTCTCGGCAGCTTTGGCCTCTTTGGCCGCCTTTTTGGCGGCATCAACTTCAGCTGCCTTGGCAGCTTTGGCCTCCTTGGCGGCCTTGGCACGCTCAAGCTGTGCTGCGGCGGCTCCCCCAAACTTGCTCGAGAAGCGCTGCACGCGGCCGCCGGTATCTACGAGCTTTTGTTGACCTGTGTAGAATGGATGGCATTTGTCACAAAGATCAATTGTCATCTCGCTTTTCGTTGCGCGCGTCTTGAATGTATTGCCACAGGTGCAGCGCACCGTGCACTCTACATATTCGGGATGAATGCCTTGCTTCATATCTGACTCCTTACATTGGCCTGGTTTCCGACCAGGCGAGGGGTTACATGCGAGACTAGCAACATGTGGCATCGTTTTTAGCCAAGCTTTGCGATAATAGCACGTGTTTGGCAAAACTCCAAGGAGGTCCACATGTTCCTCGCGGTAGACATAGGCAACACACAGACCACTGTCGGCCTCTTCAAAGAAGACGGGGACGCACTGCGACAATGGCGCATGGCAACAGATCGTACAGATACAGCCGATGAGCTGCATGCACGTCTTTATGGCTACTTCCATATGTTCGAGCTCAACTTAAAAGACGTCTCTGCTGTGGCAATAGCGGGCGTGGTGCCTATCCTTTCCCAAGAATGGCAACGCGGAATCCGCACGACTTTCGGAATAGAACCGCTCATGGTAGACGCTTCGAAAGACTGCGGGATCAATGTCGCTATGCCCGACCCACACCAAGTAGGGGCAGACCGTATTGCAAACGCCGTTGCGGCACATAGCACCTATGGCGACCCGGTGATTGTAGTTGACTTCGGCACTGCGACAAACATCGATGTCGTCGACGCATGGGGCAGATTCCGTGGCGGAGCTATCATGCCTGGCCTACTCTCATCCGCATCTGCGCTTTTTTCACATGCTGCCAAACTTTCGAGCGTACCTCTCGTAGTGCCTCCTCACGCTTTAGGCGACACAACAGAGTCTGCGGTGCAATCCGGTATCGTCATAGGCGCGGCCGCGCAAACTGAGGGTTTAGTGAGCCGCATTACTTCTGAGCTAAGAGAAGAATGGCAAGCTAACATGGGCACGCCGATGAGCAAAGTTTTTGTGGTAGGGACGGGGGGCCTATCAGAGGTAGTCGCAGGCGCCACAGCTGTTTTTGACACCATCGATCCAGACTTGACAATCCGAGGCATCTACCAAATCTGGCGTCATTACCTTGGTTCTAGCGTCACAAGATGACTTTTGCAGCCACACAAATCGATACTTTTAGCATCTCAATTTGCTAGGCACAGACGCGAGCAGAGCTAACTAACATGGCAGACGTAGTGATGCTTGTTCAGGGGCTAGCTCAATTTTTCGGCCGCTCGCAAGTCTCACCGTGGCTCTTCCCCAAACGTCCACCCCACAAAAGTTGCCTGAGGCAACCTTTCGCCCATTAGGAAAGAACACCTCTACTTCCTCACCAAACGCTTCCAATGCATCAGCGTATTCATCGAGTAGAGGCGCAAGCGGCCCTTCAATGGGCATGTGAGCGCTTCTTTGGGCACTTATGCACTCTTCCCATTGTTTTATGCAATCAACTGCGGCAACAGCAACATCAGCAGTAAGTGGGCCATTGGCTGTTATTTCTAGGCGGGCAAACAGGCCTTTCTCATCGTAGCCGCACTTTGCCGCGATTGACGCAAGACGCTGCTTGCGCCTCACGACATGGTAGGGCCAAGCAATCTGCGCGCCTAGCTCCTTGCTAATACCCAATGCGCCTACATAGGGAACGCCCTGCAGGCAATACATTGGAACTTTTGGCCTTACCATAACTACCAAGGTATATGGACCTCTCATCTCATGCTCTGCAAGCCTTACTAGCATTCTAAGAAAACAGGCTGATGAGGAAAGCCTATTTCCAGTCAAGGCGCCCCAACTCTGACATCACATGCCCAACACGATCCTCAGGCTTGGCAACCGTGACGCCAGCATGAGTAAAAAAGCGCACAGGGTCGTGCATGAGGTCTTCCATGGGCACAAGCACATAGTCACGCTCGCCAAGATGCGGGTGAGGGAGTGTGAGATGGGCGCCGCAGTGAGATTCCCCCTCGATCCACAAAAGGTCACAGTCTATTGTGCGAGGCCCATGGCCGGCCTGTTTAGGATCACGGACGCGATCGAGCTTGTTCTCAACAGCAAGGAGCTGATCAAGCAAAACGAGGGGATGCAGCTCCGTGCGAATCTCGGCAACTGCATTGGCGACAGGCGTTGCAATGCCGTATGCAGGCTCAGTCTCATATGCTGAGCTTACAGCTACAACGCAGGTCATGGGAATCTGGTCTATCAGACGGACGGCACGGGAGAGATACCCCAGCCTATCTCCAACATTAGATCCGAGAGAAATGAAGCCTTGGCGAGCATCGGCTTGCGAAACCGCCCAATAGGCATTCACAGCCTCAAAGACACGGGCGACCTCATGAACACGCAAGACGCGTGCGCCTGCCTGGACACCCCATACAGAAAGCCCCGTCGTAGCAGCGCCTGCCTCCTTCGCCCCGGCAACAACAGAGCTAAAGCCCTTGCGAGAGACGGCTTGCAGCAGAGGGAACCCCATTGAGACAAGCTTTTTCGCATTGCGTTGAATGATGATATCCTCATCAGTAGTTTTATTGAGGCCGGGACCAGGATCAACGCAGATTCGATCATGCGAGACACCGGAGCGCATGAGTAGACGCGCTTGGTCTCCAAGAAAACCCATGATCTCACGCATAACTGGAGCTTCCTCTGGCAAGGTGAAGCGACGATTCGAAGGAACTGGGCGCATAGGCGTATGTGCTTGGTCGAGTACGACCGAACGACGCGACGAATTGGAGCGAAACTCATTGTTGCAAAGGATGACACAGCCACAGTCAGTCTCAGCAGCCACCTTGACCATGCCCTCGCCAGTAAAGCCCGAAGGGTCATTAATGGCAGCCGCCCCTAGACGAACGCATATCTTCGCCACATCAGCATGGGGTGTACTTACGCAGATAGCCGCCCCTGTCTGAGTAAGCCCCCGCACGACGGGCACTATGAGCTCGGCTTCAGCCTTCGAGGACGACGTAAGAGAGGAGGCCCCGGCTTTTTTCGAGCGTGGAGGACGAGCACATATGTCGAGCAGGTCCGCGCCTTCGTCCAGCATCGCTTTGCCTCGCTCAATGGCCTGATCACAAGAAAGGGTGTTTCCCACCTCAAGCACCCCCATGATGCGCGGACGCGCAAGCGATACCTCATGACGCCCACAATGCCATATGGCGAAGTCTTCTCGTGCCATGCTTCCTCCAGACTAGAAGTCAAACGCCTTTGCAATATCACAAGCGCACACGAGATCTGCTTTACCATCTTGAGGCGTCGGCTGCTTGTTCACAATCACAAGGTCATCTCCCTGAAAGTATTGCACGAGACCGGCAGCCGGGTAGACCACAAGCGACGTGCCGCCGATAATGAGCATATCCGCATGGCCTATGGCGGCAGCAGCACCGAAAAGCACATCTTGATCAAGAGCCTCGCCATACAAAACTACGTCTGGCTTGATATCTCCTCCGCACTTTTCACAATGCGGCACGCCTGTGGTGGACATGATCCATTGTGCTGAATAGGTTTCTCCGCAGCTCTGACAAATATTACGATGCACCGATCCATGAAGCTCATACACGAGATGGGAGCCAGCCATCTGATGCAAGCCGTCGATATTTTGCGTCACAACGGCAGTCAGCTTCCCCTCCTTCTCTAGCTCTGCAAGCTTCAGGTGCGCTTGGTTGGGCTTCGCGTCAAGCGCAATCATACGATTGCGATAGAAGTCAAAAAATTCTTCCTTGTGCCGCATATAAAAGCCATGACTGAGCATCTCTTCGGGAGGATATTTAAATCGCTGGTGATATAAGCCATCCGCGCTACGGAAGTCTGGGATACCACTTGCTGTGGAAACACCTGCGCCTCCGAAAAATACCACCTTGCGGGCTCGTTTGATGCGGGCGCTCAGCTCAAGGGCAGCCTCTGCGGGATCAGTAATGGTAGTGGCCATATCCTATACCTTCCTCTCATACGATAACATTCACTCTAGCACCGGCAGTGGCTATGCTGAAACATATCGTCAAGGGATATGCTCTAAGAATAGAGAAAGAGAGCTGGGGAAGCCATGCTTGAGAATAACGTTCATAATTGTGCGCTCGCCTTTGAAGGTGGCGGCTATCGAGCGGCTTATACAGCGGGAATGGCCAACGTCTTACTTGAGAGAGGGATTTATTTCGACGAGGTGGTGGGCATCTCAGCTGGTGCAAGCCATGCTGTTGACTATGTATCGCGGGACCAAGATCGAATTCGCCGTTCTTTCATCGACCTCGCTGGAAAGCGCAAGGCGGGAGGTATCTGGTCTGTATTGCATGGACGAGGCTTTTTTAACGCAGCCTATGATTACCAAGGCTGTGTAGATGACGGATTTATGCCCTTTAACTGGAACGCATTCGTGGCAAACCCAGCCCATATCCGTATCCAATCCTTTGAGAGAGACACTGGACGCACGGTATCGTTTACTCGCAAGAGTATGAACAGCTTAGATCAGATGTTGATGTGTGTGCGTGCCAGCTCGTCTCTGCCAGGCATGATGAGGCCAATCGCGATCAATGGGCATGTTATGCTCGATGGCGGTCTTGGCATAGGGGCTGGATTGCCTACTCACTTAGCTGAGATGGACGGGTATGAAAAGATTTTTCTTTTGGCAACGCGACCACAGGGCTATCGGAAAGTGCCGGCGTCACCACGCATGCGGCATTTGTACAAACATTGGGAGCGCACATATCCTCTCATGGCCGAAGCATTGCTTACACGCTGGTCACGCTATAACGCAGCACTCGATCATCTAAGCGAGCTTGAGCATGAAGGCTTGGCGCTCGTCGTGCGCCCTGATCAGATGCAAGTCACCAGTACGACGCTCGACACTCAGAAGCTTCGTCATGCCTATCTCATGGGCCATGACCAAGGCATGCGTGAGCTATCACGCTGGGAAAAGTTCATTTTTGGCTAGACTACATATCAGCATACATAGGCTATAGCTGTAAAGGGAGCTCGTATGATAGGAAGTACAGAGCCGCAGACGCTGCGGCTTATCTCATGGAACGTCAATGGGTTACGCGCGGTTCTAAAGAAGAAGCCGAGCTTCAAGCAGATCTTCAGTACGCTTGACGCTGATGTCTTCGCCATACAAGAGACCAAGCTCCAAGCTGGTCAAGTAGACTTGGATCTGCCAGGCTACACACAAACGTGGAACTATGCGCAGCGTCGTGGGTATTCTGGCACGGCGGTGTTTTCTCGAGAGGAGCCAATCCAAACCATCAAGCAGATTGGCTCCTCCGCCGCCGACGATGAAGGACGCGTCTGCGCCCTTGAGTTCAAAAAATATTGGTTTGTGTGCGTCTATACCCCCAATGCGAAGGAAGGACTTGCGCGTATTGATGAGCGCCTCATTTGGGACAAGGCTTTCCGTGAGTTTCTCGTCAAGCTTGCAAAATCCAAGCCTGTCATAACATGCGGCGACTTTAATGTGGCCCATGAGGAAATTGATCTTAAAAACCCTGGGCCCAACAGAGGAAATGCAGGCTTTTCTGACGAAGAGCGCGGCAGCTTCACATCGCTGCTTAACGCTGGTTTCACCGATACGTTCCGCGCATGCCACCCTGCTCTAACGGGGGCATACAGTTGGTGGAGCTATCGCATGCGCGCCCGTGAGCGCAACGCGGGCTGGCGCATCGATTATTTTCTCGTTTCCAACGCCATAGCAAATCGCGTAAGCGATGTTTCCATCTTAGACGACGTCTATGGCAGCGACCACTGCCCTGTGGGCTTGAAAATTAAATTATAAAAGCTGAATGCTGCAGACAGTGACACGACTGCTGCCGGAAGGGTATCTATTAGTTAACTTTATACGTTAGCTCGAGACAGGAGACAAGCCGCATATGACGCTTGACGAACTCGAAATCGGCAAAGACGCTATCGTTGTCAGCGTCGACTGCAAGAAAAAGGCTCTCCGCCAGCATATTTTCGATATGGGTCTTACTCCTGGCATTGAGGTTACGATGGTCAAGGCCGCCCCATTAGGAGATCCCATCGAAATCAGACTGCGAGGCTACGAGCTCACTTTGCGGCTTGCTGACGCAGCCCAGATCTCTATACGCGATGCCCACGCCACAAACACGCCGATACGTAAAAATCCTGCGACTGGCCACACCCCTCACCCCGAGTTAGGGGAGGGTGGCCGTGTCGGCGAAAGCAATGAGCACCGTTACCACTGGCGCGCACAAGGGGAGCCGACACCAACGGGCCAAGCGCTAAGCTTTGCCCTTGCGGGCAATCAAAACTGCGGAAAGACCACCTTGTTCAATCAGCTTACGGGATCCAACCAGCATGTCGGCAACTTCCCCGGCGTCACTGTCGACCGAAAAGATGGGAAGATGCGCAGCCACCCTGAGGCAACCGTGACTGATCTACCTGGCATTTATTCACTATCCCCCTATACGGGAGAAGAGGTCGTAAGCCGACAGTTCATCTTCGAGGAGAAGCCGGACGCTATCATTGACATCGTTGACGCCACCAATATAGAGCGCAACCTTTATCTTACCTTGCAGCTGATGGAACTTGACGCACCCATGGTCATTGCCCTCAACATGATGGATGAGGTAGCGGCTAACGGTGGGTCTGTAGACGTTAATGCCCTAGAAAGCCTCCTCGGCGTCCCTGTCGTCCCAATCTCAGCAGCAAAAAACCAGGGCATTGACGAACTTGCGGAGCACGCCATCCATGTGGCTCGTCACCATGATCGGCCGGGTCGAGTAGACTTCTGCCGAGAGGACGGGCCTGACGGCGGTGCGCTGCACCGCTGCATTCACGCTGTCATGCATCTAATAGACGACCATGCCAAACGCGCCGGCTTATCACTGCGCTTTGCCGCGACAAAATTGGTTGAGGGAGACCCTCTCGTCGAAAAAGCCTTGAGACTTGACGCTAACGAGCATGACGCTGTAGAACACATCGTCTCTCAAATGGAGACCGAGTCTGGGCAAGATCGCATGGCGGCCCTTGCGGACATGCGCTTTTCTTTCATCGAAGATGTCTGCAACAAATGCGTAACCAAACCACACGAAAGCCGGGAGCATGCCCGCTCCATGGCCATCGATCGCATACTGACTGGGCGCCACAGCGCGATACCGATGTTTGTCTTAATAATGGGGCTGGTATTTTGGCTGACTTTTTCTGTCATCGGGCAACGACTTTCTGACCTGCTGGCAGTAGGGGTCGAGAGCCTCACTACTATATGCGACCAAGCGCTAACTGATGGCGGCATTAACCCCGTGATTCACTCACTCGTCATCAATGGCGTCTTTGCAGGCGTAGGCACGGTTATTTCGTTTCTTCCTATCATCGTGACACTGTTCGTGCTGCTTTCCCTTCTTGAGGACTCTGGGTATATGGCAAGAATCGCATTCGTGATGGACAAGGCCTTGCGTCGCATCGGACTTTCGGGGCGCAGCATCGTGCCCATGCTCATCGGCTTCGGCTGCACGGTGCCAGCCGTGATGGCAACGCGAACCCTTCCATCTGAGCACGACCGGAAAATGACCGTCATGCTCACGCCATTTATGAGCTGCTCGGCAAAGCTGCCAATCTATACCTTGCTATGCGCCATGTTTTTCCCCGACCATGCAGCGCTTGCCATGATTTGCCTCTATCTGCTCGGCGTTCTTATCAGCATCATCGTTGCAAAAATCCTTCAAAAGACAACCTTTCACGGCGATCCTGTGCCTTTTGTGATGGAGCTGCCTAACTACCGTTTGCCAAGTCTTAAAACGACCGTCCAGCTGGCTTGGGACAAGACGAAGGATTTCATAACAAGAGCTTTTTCCATCATTTTTGTCGCAAGCATCGTCGTCTGGTTTTTACAAACGTTCGATATTCGCATCGATATGGTTGAAGATCAATCAGACAGCATGCTAGCGGTTTTGGGATCATTCATTTCTCCCATCTTTGCTCCGCTTGGCTTTAGTGACTGGCGCGCTTCAACTGCCTTGCTAACAGGGCTGCTGGCAAAGGAAAGCGTCGTCTCAACGCTCACAGTGCTGTTGGGAGGGCATATGGCGGCGTTGACGGAGATGTTCACACCCCTTTCTGCCTTCACATTCCTAACGTTTATCCTGCTGTATCCCCCCTGCGTTGCGGCAATCACGTCAGTACGTGCTGAGCTTGGAGGGAAGTGGGCTGCAGCTGTCTTTGGACAGCAGCTCGCTCTTGCTTGGATCGTTGCGTGGATCGTGCATCTGCTCGGTACGATTTTTGGGTTGGGATAGCGATCAGAGCTCTGCCACGTTAGGGATCCACCCCACAGGAGAATTGAATCCTTGCACAACTGCGGCGCTGACAAGGGACAAGCCGATTAGGAGGTCGGACTCGCTAACAGTCATTGCGCTGAAGTTCAGCTGCTCCATAAGCTCCGACAGAATTATTGTCCCGGCAAGAATCACAGGAGCACGCTTGGGCTGTAAGCCCGGAAGGCATGCGCGCTCTGAGCACGTAAGGGAAGCCAATTGGCCTTCTAGCCTATCAACCGTATCCAAAGAAAGCGTCTGCAGATGGACACGGGAAGAATCATAAGGTACCAGGCTTTTCTCGAGCGCAACAAGAGAGGTGGCAGTCCCCCCGCAGACCAAAAGGCGCGCGGCCTGTCCGAATTTTTCCTGCAAACCAACAAGATCTTTCTCAACCACAGAAAATATGCTCGCTGCAAAGCCATGTGCCTGGCTTCTGTCCTCTGCTGTGGGAGGATCGGCCCGAGAGAGAAACTTCTCCGTCAGACGACGACAACCAGCCTCTGTAGAGCGGACAAATGGTACTGAGAGGCTATTTTGCAAGAGAGCGCCATAAGCGATCTCTGTCGATCCTCCTCCATTGTCTGCAACAATGATGCGCTGAGAATGAAAGTCTTGGGCAACGCCCAAGAAGGTCAGCCGACCCTCCACTTCACCCGGGATCACCTGTGGCTCTAAACCAAATTCTCTAAGCGCCCCTATGAGTAAAGAGGAGTTCTCTGCGTCACGAGCAGCGCTGGTCATAGTACAACAAACGAGCTTGAAGCTATTATCACGGATTTCCTTCATGTACCTGGCAACGCAGTCCTCAACGCGCTCACAAGCTTGCTGAGAGAGCAGTCTGCTCTTGTCAACGTTTTCGCCAAGGTTGCAAATAGTAGAGACCTTGGAATCCAGATGCACGACTCCGTCCTGTACCGATGCGAGGGACAGACGGACTGTCACGGTGCCGATGTCAATGCACGCAACATGGATAGCCATCATTGGACCTCTGACACATAGCCGAACAAAGCATCCAGCAATCGCTTGTACCAAGGGAGGCTCTGTTGCACTTCGCTGGTATCAGTATTTGCCACAGCAGACGAACCTTCCTCCGAGGAATCCGACTCATCAAGTCCATCAACTTCAACGCCAGTCTCATCTGAGCCAACATACCCGCGCTTACGAGCTTCGTCCTCAATGCCGTCAGTCGATTCAAGATAGCTGATGTCACTTTTAAGCTGAGTATTCGAGGTTTCTAGTTGCGACTGATACGCCTCAAGGTCTTCGTGTGTGCGTATTGCTACGTAATAGTCATGAACAGCGGGATAAATGGCAAGCATGGAAAAGACGATCACTGCGACAAGTATGATCCTACGCAAGCGTTGCGTACCATTGATGTTCGAGGGACGCCGCCGCTTCGAAGAGACAGCCGCCCGCCTTTGAGCGCGGTCCCCCTTCCTGCGCCGAGATGTGCGCGGCGAGCACTTGCTGGTCGCTGCCACCTTGGACAGCCGAGAACCCTTCTTTCTCTTACGTTGCCTAGCTGCGATTTGACTGCTGTTCTGGCTCATAACTGCTTCGATTCTGCTACGTATGTGTTCTTGGCCATGCAGGGTATCTTATAGTATCGCAGAGATCTGTGATGTCTGGCAGGGGCGCCCATGTTGTTGACATTTCATAAGGTTTCCGACATGCGCGCCAAGCCCTTTCAAGCTAGACCTTAGCGCGCGGACGTCGTTTCTTCGCCCTTCACACGCTCCCAAAGATAGTTGAGCTGCTGGGTAGTTAAATGGGATACATCAGTCTTATAGATACTAAGTGCCATGCTTTCAACTCGAGACCATCGATGTCGGAATTTTCGGTTCGATTTAGCTAAGGCAGTCTCGGCATCAATCCCTTGCTTGCGCGCAACATTGACAAGAGCAAAAAATATGTCACCAAACTCCATAGTCGCTTCAGGCGTACCAGGTTCTTCTGCCTCATACTCAGCACGCTCCTCAGCGACCTTATCCCATGCCGCCTCAGGGCTGTTCCAGTCAAACCCGACTTTGGCAACACGATCAGATATCTTTTGGCATTGCATGAGCGCCGGCAAAGACGTAGGCACCGAATCCAGCAGACCTGGCTCCGCGTCACTGTTCATCCCCTTCTCTTTCCTCTCCTCAGCTTTGACCTCATCCCAAATTTCAAGGACCTGATCACTTGTGCTGGCAGAAGAAGATGCCGTGTTGCTATGAAAGACATGCGGATGGCGTCTTATGAGCTTGTCATTGAGCTCTCGGCAAATGTCATCAATATCAAAAGATTTCCGTTCAACTCCTGACAAGGTGGCGTCTGCCTCGATTTGTGCATGCAGCAAAACCTGCTCAAGCACGTCACCTAGTTCTTCTCGAAGGTGGGCTTTATCGTTAGCCTCAATGGCATCGACAGCTTCATATGCCTCCTCTATCATATTTTTGACAAGAGAGCGGTGTGTTTGCTCCTTGTCCCATGGGCAACCATCTGGCTGCCTTAGACGCCAAATGGTACGCACAAGTCGATCAAATTCAGGGTGCGTGGTTGGGCATCCAGAACGCTGCTTGGTTTGCTCGTCAACTTGAGCGGCCCTTTGACTTGTGCTTGATTCATCAGCCATTTGCTTCCTCGCCATCCTCATCATCGCCACCAACCTCTTCCAGCACGCCCAGGGCGGCCGGCATAAGCTGCTCCGATTCTTTGTGAAAGGGGTATGCAAGCTTTGCGGTCTTGGGATAATAGAGCGCGCGGTGCTCACGGAACTTAAGCGCAACTTGACGGGGCACCTTAATGCCTTGAAACATAAGGCGGCCGGCTGTCAGTGAGACAGAACTCAAGCCAAGACGCGTGGCACGGATGCGTATGCGCGCTCGATCGAAGAGATTCCTGCCCGCAAGAGGCAATGCCCCGTAGTGATCCTCAAGATCTTTGGCTAGCAGGTCAACATCGCTCAGCTCAGTCGCTGCAGCAAGCTTCCGGTAGGCGAGCACGCGACGATCCACGTCTGGCATGTACTCCTGCGCAAGGAAGAAGTCTGCAGGCAGATTGATGGTCACCTCTTCCGCGCTTGATTGCTGTTTGCCCACTTCACCGCGGGCCTCAGCAACAGCTTGGCCTAGCATCTGCGTAAAGAGGTCAAAACCAACGTTTGATAGATTGCCGTGTTGCTCGGCTCCCATAAGTGAGCCGGCTCCGCGAATCTCTAGGTCACGCATTGCTATTTTCATGCCGCTGCCAAGATCTTGGTATTCGTTAATTGCGGTTAGGCGATCAATGGCTTCCGGCGTAAGCGGCAGCTCCGATGGAAACAAAAAATATGCATAGGCTTGGACATGCCCGCGCCCAACGCGACCTTTGAGCTGATAGAGCTGGGCAAGTCCCAGGCGCTGGCTATCTTCGATAATCAGCGTATTGGTGTGGGGGTTGTCAATGCCGCTTTCTATGATCGTCGTTGCGACCAGCACGTCAATTTCTTGCGCCTCAAACTCCATCATCACATTTTCAACTTGTGATGCGTTCATCTTGCCATGAGCCACTCCTATGCGTGCCTCCGGTGCTGCTTCGCGGACGCGCTCCACCGCATCGTCTATAGTATGAACACGATTCGAGACATAGTAGACTTGGCCCCCGCGCTCAATTTCAGCGCGAATCGCAGCTGAGACGAGGTCAGGATCGTATTCTCCAACCTTCACCTTCACAGGAAGGCGCCCTGGAGGTGGCGTCATGATCAAGCTCATATCGCGTACACCGCTCATCGCCATTTGCATCGTACGAGGTATGGGAGTCGCTGACAGGGTTAAGACATCGACTTGCTCACGCATATTTTTAAGCTGCTCTTTATGCTGAACGCCAAATCTCTGCTCTTCGTCGATCACTACAAGCCCAAGATCATGGGGATTGACATCAGCCGACAGGAGCCGATGCGTCCCTATCAAGACGTCTACTTCACCTGAAGCAAATCCGGTGAGGGCACGTCGCTGTTGGGCAGGCGCCACAAAGCGGGATAAGACTCTCACATCGAGATCGAACGGAGCAAAGCGGGCAAAGAACGTTTCATAGTGCTGCTGTGCGAGAATCGTTGTCGGGCAAAGAATCATGACTTGTTTGCCGTCTTGGCAACACTTGAAAGCTGCACGCAATGCAACTTCCGTCTTCCCAAAACCTACATCTCCGCATAAAAGCCGGTCCATTGGCTTAGGGCTTTCCATATCAGCTTTTATGTCGGCAAGCGAGGAGCGTTGGTCTTCCGTAAGCTCATAGGGAAAGCTCGCTTCCATATCGGCTTGGGCCGATGTGTCGGGGCTAAAGGCATATCCTGAGACAGTGGAGCGCCTCGTATACAAATCCACTAAATCAAACGCAAGCTTTTTCGCAGAACGGCGCGCCTTGCCCGTGGCACGCGACCAATCTGCCGTGTTAAGACGTGTAAGTCGCGGTGCACTTCCGTCAGGGCCGATGTAGCGAGTGATACGGTCGACCTGTTCAAGCGGAACAAAAAGCTTATCGCCGTCCGCGTACTCCAATAAGAAATAGTCGCGCTCACGACCAGAGACTTCTTGACGCACGATGTCTGAGAAAAGCGCAATGCCATGCGTCGCATGGACCACGTAATCTCCAGGCTTAAAAGGAAATGTGATGGCTGTCGAATCAACCTTATGGAATCGGCGCCGCCGCTTAGCCATGCGAGACGCAAGGTCAGAAACTGACAGCACGCCCAAAGCGGCCGTAGGAATGACCACGCCTGCAGGCACTGGAGCGTCAATAAAGGTTACGAGACCACGCTTTAGCGGTTTGACATGCGGCTGCTCAGCTGCTTGCACCACCGGCGTTGCATTGGCCGGCTCCGCACCAAGGGATTCCTCAAAGGGAATGCCCTCATCCGTAAAGGAGAGCTCGAGCGCCTCCCGTGCGCCGCGATCGGGCACAGCAAACACTATCGCCATTTGGTCGCGAACCATTTGCCGCAAGCGCCCCAGCAGCTTGGCATCAGAGCCGGCAATCCCTGGCTGGCGCACGGCAAGCTCAGCCGTCACGCTGCCTCCGGTACGCAGGATGGAAGAGAAGCACAACCGTTGCTGGTGCCCGAAGTCCAACTCACGGGGGTTGGTAAAGAGGCCATCTGTTTTCACATGAGAGGCGTTGGCAGCAGCGGAAATCATGTCAAACGCCCGGCTACAGTCATCAAAAAGAGCACGCGGCTCAGCTAGCGCCACTAGTGTTTGCGCTGATAGGTGCTCAAGCGGTGATGCAGTCTTACCATATAGATCTGGCAAGTATTGATCCAGCGATGGATCTACGGCATGACGGCTGATAAGCTCAAGATCCTCTGCAATCTTGCTGCTTTCTTGCGAACGGTTAAAGAGATTGCGCTGGGCATTGGCGATGGTGGTAGCTGTAAAGGCGAGCTCACGGCAAGGTGCCACAGTGACCTCAGACAGCTCGCCAATAGTCTGACCCGTCGAGGCAACCATGCGGCGCACCTTATCAACCTCATCGCCAAAAAACTCTATGCGCACAGGTGAGCTCCCTTGAGCAGGGAAAATATCAACTGCATCGCCTTGCACATGGAAGGTTCCAGGCACGTCAACGTCAGTAGAAGCTCCTGTCTCTGCATATCCCATGGCTATCAGCAGACGGCTGGCCTCCTCGAACTCAAATTCATCGCCAACCGCAAACGTCTTGCTCAGATAGTAGGCAGAACCTGCCGGCGGGACACGACGAAGCAACGATGCTGCTGAGGCAACGGCAATGACAAGATCGCCGGCGGCAAGATGCGCAATAGCTTGGCAGCGAGCGCCGACTACAGCTTCAGAAACCGTCTTTTCCGACCACGGGAGATCCTGACGCATGGGGTAACGAACCACGTGCTTCTTTCCAAGCCATGCTGCTAGCGCATGGGCAGCGCGCTCGGCGGCCTCTTCACCGGGCACGACGAAAAGGCAGGGACAGGGGCGAGCGGCCCAAAGGGCTGCTAAGACCAAAGGACGGGCAGACTGCGCCACCGCGAGCGTTGCATCGTTACCAATGCTCAGCTCGTGCAACAAGGGCCTCAGTTCAGGAGCGGCTAGCAATTGCCGTGACACGCGATTGATCAGCATGGGGTTATTGTAGCGGCACAAGGCACTTCCCGCACGCGATTAATTCCCATAGGTGCATGACTTTGGCTCTTTTATGCCTTGGCATGTTAGTATACGGCGCAATCAACCGACAACTTTTGGCCTGGAGGCTGATACAACATGAATAGCAGCGTGAGGGAATGGGCTTTAGGCCTTGGGCGTCACGTCTGGGTACGACGAACTATTACGAGCACAGGAGTTGTCCTTTCAGCACTGATGGAGGCTTTTGCCCTGCAAGTTTTTGTGCGTCATGCCGGACTTTTGTCGGGCGGGTTCACTGGGCTTGCAATTCTTGTAGACAGGATCACTGCTCTTGGCGGAACTCACATCCCAACATTTGCCGGTATGATTATCTTTAATGTGCCGGTCGCAGCGCTTTGCTGGAAACACATTTCAAAACGCTTTGTCAGCTTCTCACTAGCCCAGGTCTTCCTCTCTTCCTTTTTTCTTCGCATCTCCACATTCCCCTCCCTTTTTGACGACACGTTGCTTTGCGTCTTGTTTGGAGGCTTCATCTACGGCCTTTCAATAGCGATTGTCCTCAAATGCGGAGCCTCGACAGGAGGAACTGACTATATTGCCCTCATGGTTTCCAACAGGACAGGGCGTACGATTTGGGCTTATGTTTTTGCTGGCAACTGCGTTTTGCTCAGCATCTTCGGGATGCTGTTCGGCTGGGAGCACGCAGCTTACTCCATAATTTTCCAATTCATATCCACCAAGACTATCAGTGCCTTCTACCACCGCTATGAACAGGTCACTCTTCAGATAACCACGCGTCGTCCGCTGCAAATCATGGATGCTTACCAAAGTCGCTACCATCATGGGACCTCCTGCTTGGAGGGGTTTGGAGGATATAGTCACCGAAAGGTATGGCTGCTCGTCACTGTCGTCTCGGCCTATGAACAAGACGAGATCGTACACCTCATGCGGGATGTTGACTCTCATGCTGTGATAAACGTGCTGCGCACAGAAACGTTTTATGGGAGATTTTATCGTGGCGCGATCGACGAGCCCTTGCCACAGGAGCTCCCGCCTGACGAAGGACAGATATTAGGCTAAAATACCCTGCCCCTCTGGTTTTGCTTCTTTGCCGCAAGCACTTCACTCGGCAGATGGGCAGAGGGCCGTGTCATTCGACAAATCCCGAGCCTGAGCGATATGCGGTTCAAGATTTAGCATGATTATCATGCATACTGCTCCCATAAGGTCTTCCAGGCGCCCATTGAATTGACTATAGTCTCGTACTTCACGCAGTAGCCTAGACGCACCCACCCCTTGCAGCCGAAGCTCGTCGACGGCACGGGAAGCAGCTCGAGCGCACGCGCGCGCTCGAAGAAGGCTTCATCGTCAGGTTCAAGCGCTTGCATCCATAGATAAAATGCGCCTTGTGGCTCTATGTAGTGATAGCCGAGCCTGTCCAAACCTTCAGTAAGGGCTTGGCGATTCTTCTTGTAGGCATCTATGTTCGAAGGCACGTTGACACAGTCCGCAATAACGCGCTGGAAAAGGGCCGGAGCACATACAAACCCAAGCTTGCGCGCTGAGCCCGCAATCGCAGGCAAGAGGCGATCATGGTCTGGGTTTGTGGGTGGTATAAGAACCCAGCCTATGCGCTCGCCTGGCAATGAGAGCGCTTTTGAATAGCTATAGGTGACGACTGTGCGATCATAGCTGTATGGGACCCATGGGACCTGCTCACCATAGTTGATCTCTCTATACGGCTCATCAGAGACCAGATATATAGCCGTGCCGTATTTCTTTTCGGCTGCCCTGAGCGCTTTTGCAAGCTCAAGCAAGCTCGACTCTGGATAGATAGAGCCAACAGGGTTGTTGGGAGAATCAATGACCACGGCTTTTGTACGCTCGTTAAGCGCTGCGGAGATAGCATCTACATCCAGTTGAAACGTCTTCTCATCCGCCATCACCTCAACGCACTTTGCGCCAGCTGTTTCGATCCAAACGCGATATTCAGGAAAGTAGGGCGCGATAACGATGACTTCGTCGCCATGGTTAACAAGGGCATTGAACGTTATGGTTAGCGAAGCTGCAGCCCCGCAGGTAAGAAATAGATCGTCTGGGTCATAGTGGGTGCTATAGCGACTGCTCAGCGAAGTCGCCACAGCCTGACGCACGGAAGGCAATCCAGCTGCAGGCGTATAGCCGTGCAGCTGCATAGATGGTAGGTCTAAGTTCTTCTCGATGGATGCACGAACCTCTTCAGGAGCTGGGACGGAGGGGTTTCCAAGAGAGAAGTCGAAAACCTTCTCAGCACCGATGGCGGCTTTACGAGTCGCTCCATAGGCTGCAATCTCACGAATCGAAGATTTGGATGCTCCATAGGTGTAGCTCTGCTCATTGATGCTCATCGACTATCTCCCCCATTGTTACGATCTGACGTACTATCAGAAAGATTGGTGCGCTTTGGTTTGTTCGTGGACTGAGACGTGGCAGTTTCTATGGCTGTTTTATGAGCGCTGCGCTCATCCGCAGGGGCAGGGCCTTCTGGGGAAGTTAACGATTCTTGCTTCCCTTGAGCCTTAGATTCCTCTGCTGCTGCAACTTGTGCTGCTTCCTCGACAAGGTTTTCATCCAAAACTCCAGGCTTCCCATGTGGCTGGGCTTCTTTATGCGTGGATGAGCCTTGATCTGACTTGAGAGCGTCTTCAGGATGAGCGGCAACATACTCGTCCCATTTGTCATCCAATAGCGCCTTGAGCACAGGCCCCTCAACTGTCTCACGTTCCAGCAGCACTGAAGCCATCGTAGCGATCTGGGTTTTGCGAGCGTTGAGAAGTTTGATGGCACGCTCATGCGCCTCATGCATAATGCGCTCTACCTCGTCATCAATTCTTTTGGCTGTCTCAGCAGAATAATCTTGATGGTCAGCAAGGTCGCGGCCAAGGAAAACCTCATGCTGAGCCTCGCCAAACACTTGGGCGCCAAGCGCGTCGCTCATGCCATAGCGCGTAACCATAGAACGTGCCAGCTTGGTCGCCCGCTCAATATCGTTGCTCGCGCCCGTTGTGATGTCGTCACAAAAGAGCTCTTCTGCAGTCCTGCCGCCTAAAAGCGTAGAGACCTCATCAAGCATGGCATTGCGTGTTTGAAGAAAATGATCCTCTTCTGGTAGTTGCATGGTGTAGCCAAGGGCCTGCCCGCGCGGAATGATGGTGATCTTGTGCACCGGATTAGAGTTCTCAAGCACATGGCCAACCAAAGCATGACCTGACTCATGGTAGGCTATCGTGCGCCGCTCTTTTTCTGTCATCACGCGACTTTTGCGCTCAGGGCCAGCTATGACACGTTCCATAGCCTCTTCGACCTCGCTCATGCTGATCCTGTCCTTATGATAGCGCGCTGCAAGCAGGGCTGCTTCATTCATCAGGTTGGCGAGGTCTGCCCCAGAAAATCCTGGTGTGAGCTTTGCAATCCTCCCAAAGTCCACATCTGGTGCGAGGGGCTTGTTCGAGGAGTGCACTCGCAGTATTTGCTCACGTCCCCTCACATCAGGCCGATCAACCGTCACCGTGCGGTCAAAACGTCCTGGCCGAAGCAAAGCTGGGTCAAGCACATCTGGGCGATTTGTTGCTGCAATAAGAATTACAGTCGTGTTGTCTTCGAAGCCGTCCATTTCCACGAGAAGCTGGTTGAGCGTCTGCTCACGCTCATCATGGCTGCCACCCAAACCAGTGCCACGCTGACGCCCTACGGCATCGATCTCGTCAATGAAGATGATTGAGGGGGCTGCTTCCTTTGCCTGCTTGAAAAGGTCCCTCACACGGCTGGCACCGACGCCAACGAACATCTCCACAAAGTCTGACCCGGATATTGAAAAGAAGGGAACGCCAGCCTCGCCTGCCACAGCCTTTGCCAGCAGCGTCTTGCCTGTACCTGGGGGACCTACGAGCAACACGCCATGAGGAATCCTTGCGCCCATCTTCTGATAGCGCTCGGGCTCCTTCAAAAAGTCGCGAACCTCTTTGAGTTCTTCAACCGCTTCGTCAATCCCGGCGACGTCGGCGAACTTCGTTTTTGGACGAGTCTCCTCCGTCGTACGCGCCTTGGTGCGGCCAAACTGCATAGCTTGCCCATTTTGACCAGCCATTTGCTTCATAAAATACATGAAGACAATTAACATGATCACCGTCGGTAGCACATAGATAAGCACGTTTTCCCATACGCTGCCGTCAGCAGTGTTGATGGTAAACGTCACATCAGGGTGCGCAGCCATTAGCTCTTGCAAACTATCAGAGCCTACATAGTAGCTCGAGAAGGACTGAGAGCTTTTTCCTTGGTCACGATCGCTGTCGCTGCTCCAATAGGTACCGCTCAAGCTGCCATCGGAAGTCTTATAGGTAACCTGTTGAACGCGATCGTCTTTTACTGCGGTAACAAACGCATTGGTTGATATTGTCTCGGTGTTGTTGGCCCCCTCAAGGTTGGGGGCAAGGCTGTAGACAAGATAGACGACAAAAACGACGAGCAAGATTGCATAGACAGTTGCTGATGTGTGCCCATGCCCATAGCCGGGGCCATTAGAGTCATGCTTACCGGACCCATCAGTAAGCTTCGGAAGCTTGGATCCGTCTGAATTTTGTTTGTTTGCCACGAATGAGACTCCTTACTTGGTGTACACCTCGGGCTTGAGGATCCCAATATAAGGCAAATTACGATAACGCTCAGCATAATCGAGACCATAGCCGACAATAAACGCGTTGGGAACATGCGCACCTACGTATGTCGGGGCAACTGCGGGCTTTTTGCCCTCGATGTCTTTAACAAGAAATGTCGCTATTCGGATGGAGGCAGGCTCCCGAGATTGCAACATGCGAATGAGATAGGACAAGGTCAAGCCAGAGTCAAGGATGTCTTCAACTATCAGTACGTCCCGCCCTTCAATTTTGGTGTCAAGGTCTTTAGCAATACGCACGACACCTGAGGACTTGACATCATCTCCGTAGCTAGAAACCGCCATGAAGTCAACAGCCAAGGGGCATGCTATGGCGCGCATCAGGTCGGCTGTAAAGACAACCGCACCACGCAAGACCGCGACCAAAAGTGGGTTCTTCCCAGCGTAATCCTTTGTTATTTCAGCGCCCATGCGCTTGACAACTTGCCTGATCTCATCTTCGCTCAATATAACGCTTTCAACATCTTGGTGAAGCTCCTCCATGCGTATGCTCCTTTCGAGCCGTGTGGCTCTCCACAAGTTGACCTATTTGTCAGGCAGTTCGCTATTAGTAGTGATAATCAATTCTAGCAGCTGCTCAGTAGATGGCGTACAACAAGCTCTCTCATCTGCACGAACTCCCGCAACCCACACGACATGGCCATTGGGAGCAGTCCGCACGACAGGCACTTCCAAACGGTCCGCCGCCGGAATTTTAGCCTCATTAAGCAAGTCGGAAAGTTTCTTTGATTGTCCATGCATCCCGTAGGGACACATCACGTCTCCAGGCACTGCATGATCAACCCAAAGCCTTCCTCCTAATACAGGATCAACGCCACAAGCGATGGCATCAAGCAGGACTGAGCGATTTTTCCACTCCATGCCATGAGCGCGTGCCAAAACGGCAGGATCGGAGCCGTGGGGAACCTGGCTCATATGAGCTTGGAGCTTCCACCCATTTAAAAGCAGAAGCGTGCCTGCAGAAGTTGACGAGCCAAAGGCAGGGACCTCCAACCAGCCTACCTGGACGCCTTTGTGTGCCTCTTTTTGTTGCGCTTTGCGTATAAAAAGCAGACCATACTCAACACGCGCCTCCACTCCAAAAGACACATGCGTCGATCCTTCGCCCATGGCAACGAGGCGCAAGATCGCCGTTATGTGTCGGGCCTCAATACGCGCGCTCGGGCATATGTCTAAGACAGCCTTACGTACAACGCGCCGAGCGATCGCAACATCAGTCGCACCTAGTTTGTTTGCATCAAGGGCAACCATCCCCCTAACGCTCCGGCGCACAAGCTCACGATACGTGCGGCCTGCCAGACGTGTCAGGTACGCATCTTCATCAGACAAAATGTCACAGGTAGAGGCTAAAGTTGAGGTCACGTGCGGATTACGGCGCACAACAAGCGGCATAAGCTCATGGCGTACATAAGCACGCAGGAAATGCGTGTCTTCATTAGTCCTATCCTCGCGCCAGACGATGTTATGCATGCGAAGAAGCTCGCAGAGTTCGGAATGCGTGTAATTGAGCAAGGGGCGGACTATGCGATTTCTTCGACGTGGAATCGACGAGAGCCCCGCTGGGCCTGTGCCGCGAATAGCATTCATGAAGAATGTCTCCGCGCGGTCATCTGCCGTATGAGCCGTCACGATACGTGCAGCAGCGCGTGGTGTACCAACCTCTTCAGAAAGCTGGTTGGCGAGCTCTGACGCTGCCGTATAGCGGAACTCCCGACCAGCATTTTCGACGTTGTCGCCAGATGATGACGCCATTGCAGCGACATTGGCTCGTCGAATAGTGCAGGGGATGCCGAACTGGGAAGCCATCTCTCGGACAAACTCCTCGTCCTCTTGCGCATCTATGCCACGAAGCCCATGGTTGACATGCAAAACATGCAAACGCTCGCGCGCAATACGAGCTTCCCCACGACCGTCGCTAATATCTAAGGCCGAAGTTACAGCCAATAAAAGCAGAGCTGTAGAATCTGCACCACCTGAAACCATTAACACCACAGGTGCTCGCAGCTCATCTGGAGCTGCTTCTGCTGATCGTCTAGAATGGCGGCTGCCTTCAGCGTACCTGCTCATCACACTTGGCACTTCGTCCTCCCCTCTTACACAACTAACCTAGGATACGCCACTACAAGCACGGTGAGAGCTTCAAGACAACCTCTTCTCTCTTCTTATCTTCCCTTTTATGGTTCTCAAACGCTCTATAACAAAAACGGCTTAAAGGCCTATAACCTAAGCTTGCAACTCCTTTTGTCCTATTGCGCGCCCAACTTAAGGAAACCCAATGAATTCTCGGCTTCACCTATGTATCCTCGGAAGTGGCTCGAAAGGCAATGCTGCCATACTCGAGGGCCCTCGATCGTCTTTGATGATTGATTGCGGGCTCTCGTTTCAAGAAACGGTACATCGTTGTCAGCACTGCTCTGTAGATTTACAGCGCATAAGCGCCCTTTTGCTGACGCATGAACATGTTGACCATACAAGAGGCGCCATCTCATGGTACAAGCACTTTGGCACAACGATCATTTCTACCGCTGAGACAGCAATGGCGCGTAAGTCACTTTCACAGCTTCCAATTGAGTGCATTGGTCATTCGGACACATTTGAAATTTCAGGAATATGCATCCAGTCATTCCCAACCAGCCACGATGCGGCTGATCCTATAGGTTTTAGGTTTTCGCTGAAAGATCCAGCAGAAAAGGAATTGGATACTGTCGGCTTCTGCACAGATACCGGCTACCTCACCATAGAGGCCTGCAACGCCCTCTATGGCTGTCGCATCCTTGGAATTGAGGCCAATCATGACAAGGACATGCTTACAGGGGGAACCTATCCGGCTTTTCTTAAAGAGCGCGTCGGGGGAAGACGAGGACACCTTTCAAACTGCCAGACAGCCGAGGCACTTCCCTCTCTTCTTTCAAAGAAGACTGAGGCTGTTGTTGCGTTGCACTTGTCTGAGCAGAACAACCGCCCCCAGCTCTGTATGCAAGCATTGGCCGAAGCCGCGGGCGCTATAGCGGTCAACACGCATCTAGCGCGCACAACCGATGGTAGTCTCAGTGTCTATGTGGCTTCGCAAGACCATCCTCTTTTCATCCAATAAAAAAAGGGGGCAGTCGCTCCGACTGCCCCCTTTTCCTGTGAAAAACAACTACTCGATCGAGACCTTTGTAACATTAGCCTGCTCCGCCTGCTTCGGCACGCTAACCGTCAACACGCCATCTGCGAGCTTCGCCTTAAGTCCAGAGGTTGCGGCATCTTTAAGATACACGCCACGTGTCGCCTGCCACTCGCTGCTCTCCTTGTGAAGATAATTCTTGCTCTTTTCCTCGTCAGACTCTTTATGGTCGACGGAGACTGAAAGACGGCCCTCATTGAGCTCAACATCGATCTCTTCACGCTTGACACCCGGTAGATGAGCGGAGACAACGTAGGAATCTCCCGCATCTTCAACGTCCATCTTGAATGCATCGCTCGAATCGAACGCTGCCAAAGGTGCTCCAAAGAAATCATCAAACGGATCCATCATTCTACGCAGAGCCCTTTCGTAACGATCATAGGGAACCATAGCAGCCATAGTGATCACTCCTTTGACCTTATGCGGGCGCTCCATCTCTCTTGCGCCCTTCTTGTCTGTCATATAGAGTTGTTCCCCCACGAATAAATTTTATACACCATAATAAAGATAATCTCATATTCAAGAACTAAATAAATCTAAGTGTATTCGTATAAGATATATTTTCTTTAGTTATCTTTGGGTATGAGCTCACTTCATGAGTTAGGCGACATGACACCACGGCTACGCTATTATGAGGCTGTAACTATATTCGCCTCTCTTGCAAAAGGATTTGTGCATGGGCGATTCTGACATCGATCATCCTTCTCACCCAAGTGCCGACTCATCGGCTCACGCCGATGAGACAAGCGGTCTTTCGTTTGCTGCCCCAAAGCAGCAACAGCCTACGTATACAAGGCCGCGCAAACAACGACGTGCGCAAGGCACTATCAATGATCTTGACCAAGACAGTGCCTTCCCCTCTGATGGAAGCTATGCTCATGACTCCAACTTCGCCGTAGGCGGCACGACGCCTTTTGCCGGACGGCAATACCGCCGGTCCCGCTCTGATATCGATAAATTACAGCGAGATTCCCAATATGGTCATTACCTGCAGATACCTAAGGGCAAAAGATCGATTTTTGTGTCACGGAAACGCACAAGGAGACGCAATGCAATGATTGCCGTCGTTGTAATTGTCGCTCTTATTATCATAATGATTGCGTTTGCCGCTCATCTGATTGTTGCCAATATGGGATAGCTCAGGCCTTCATGAGAGCTTGTTGTGGCTAATGAACAGTTTTTAGCTAGTCCCACGGATCCTTTTCAAAAAGAGGATCAACGGTGGGGGGCCGATCAGAAAAAGGGTCGTAGCCATCGTCATCTTCATTTTCTGGTCTCACATAGGGCGAGCGTTCGGGCTTAGGCTTTTTGCTCAAAGCCTCTTGATCTCTGTCAGCATGCTCCTTGGCGTTCTGCATATAGATCCCTCCCTAGGCCAATTAAACAACACAAGGCAGACATTGCAAAATAGCAACATCTGCCTTGATTTAAAATCCCAGCTTCTGCCTACTCAGCAGCATCTGGCTCAATTGGCGTATCTTCATCGACGCCAAGCGGCACACCGCTTGCCTCAGCCGCAACTTCGGCAGTTGCGTGCTCACGGCTCTTCTTGCTGGCTACCTCATCACGGACTGCAAAAAGGCGGTCATCGGCACCAACATCAACTTTTACCGTATCACCCTCAGAGAGGTCTCCAGCAATGATGAGATTGGCTACATTATCAACGACCTGACGCTGTATCAGCCTCTTAAGTGGCCTAGCGCCATAAACAGGGTCTAAACCATCGAGAGCAAGGGATTGCACGGCGGCCTGTGTAAGCTCAAGGGCAATGCGCTCCTTGCTAAGGCGCTTGCGCACATCGGCAAGCTGAATGTCTACTATCTTCTCAATATCATCCAGTTCAAGAGCGTGGAAGACCACAACATCGTCTATCCGGTTAAGGAACTCTGGCTTAAACGTCTGTCGCAAAGCCTCATTAACCTGTTTTTGCACCTCAGCAGGATCGCTTGTGCTGCTTGCTTGAGCGATGTATTGGCTGCCCACATTCGACGTCATGATGATAATGGTATTCTTAAAGCTCACGACACGACCTTGCCCGTCCGTAAGCCTCCCGTCATCAAGTACCTGCAATAAAATGTTAAAGACGTCAGGATGAGCCTTCTCCATCTCATCGAGCAATATCACCGAATACGGCTTACGCCTAACAGCCTCTGTGAGCTGACCTCCTTCATCATAGCCAACGTATCCTGGGGGGGCACCAATCAGGCGCTGAACGGAAAACTTCTCCATGTATTCCGACATGTCAATCCTCACGAGCGCACGCTCGTCATCAAAAAGACACTCGGCAAGCGCTTTTGCAAGCTCCGTTTTGCCGACACCGGTAGGCCCAAGGAAGAAGAAGCTGCCAATTGGACGGTCAGGGTCGGAAAGACCCGCGCGGCTCCTGCGCACAGCAGCTGCCACAGCCGAGACGGCTTCGTTCTGGCCTACCACACGCTTGTGAAGCTCTTTTTCGAGATTCTTGAGCTTGTCCATTTCGCCTTGCATCATCTTGGATACAGGCACGCCGGTCCATGAGGAAACCACCTCGGCTATTTCTTCGCTCGTAACCTCCTCTTTCAGCAAGCCTCCCTCTTCTTGCTTAGCGGACAGAGCCTTTTCAGCTTCGTCATATTGCTTTTGAAGAGAAGGTATCGTGGCGTAGCGCAGCTCTGAGGCGCGAGCCAAATCTCCTGCCCGCGTGACACGGTCCATCTCTCCTTTCGCGTCTTCGATTTTCGATTTGAGGTCTTGCACGCGATCGATAGCAGACTTTTCGTTCTGCCAGTTGGCCTTCATCCCATCAAGCTTTTCCCGGGTCGTTGCGATTTCCTTGCGCAATGTGGCCAGCCGCTCTTTGCTTGCCTCATCGTCCTCCTTCATAAGGGCTTGCTCTTCTATTTGCATCTGGGTGAGCTGCCGGTCAACCGCATCAATATCGGCTGGCATGGAATCGAGCTCCATGCGCAAGCGGCTTGCAGCCTCATCGACTAAGTCAATCGCCTTGTCTGGCAAAAAACGGTCTGCGATGTAGCGATTGGATAGATCAGCTGCAGAGACGAGCGCAGAGTCAGTGATGCGAACGCGGTGATGCTGCTCATACTTTTCTTTTATGCCGCGCAATATAGAAATTGTGTCTTCTACAGATGGCTCCGATATCATCACGGGTTGGAAACGGCGTGCAAGAGCCTGGTCCTTCTCAATGTATTTATGATATTCATCAAGCGTCGTTGCACCAATTGCATGCAGCTCTCCACGCGCCAATGCGGGCTTTAAGATGTTTCCGGCATCCATTGACCCTTCAGTTGCGCCGGCGCCTACAATCGTATGCAGCTCGTCGATAAAAAGAATAATCTGGCCGTCCGACTTTTGGACCTCTTTCAGCACGGACTTCAAACGGTCTTCGAATTCTCCGCGATACTTCGCCCCTGCAACGAGGGCCGACATATCCAGCTCAACGACATCCTTGTCCTTTATGCTAGACGGGACGTCTCCAGAAACGATGCGCTCAGCCAAGCCCTCGACGATGGCCGTCTTGCCAACGCCAGGCTCGCCAATAAGCACAGGGTTGTTTTTCGTCCGACGAGAAAGCACCTGTATCGTGCGACGAATTTCCTCAACGCGGCCGATGACCGGATCAAGCTTCCCTTGCCGCGCAAGATCGGTGACGTTTCTCCCATAGCGTTCAAGCGCCTCAAACTGAGGCTTTGAGTCCGCAGACGTCACATGCTCATCGCCCCGCAGCTCGTCATACGCCTCACGCATGCGCTTTGACGTAATGCCTGCCGCCTTCAAGACGCTGCCAGCCGCTCCATGATCATCGCACAGAGCAATGAATAGGTGCTCGGAGGTGACATAGGAGTCTCCCATCTTGCTCGCGAGCTTCTCCGCTGCGTCACCGACCTTCACCAACTCGTTGGATATCCCCATGCGACCGCTTGAGCCTGTAACCTTTGGCTCATGCGCAATGGCTTCGTTAGTGGCATTTTCAACCTGGTCTGGGTCTGCTCCGACGCGTTCGATGATTGCGCGTATATTGCGCTCTCCTGAATCAAGCAAGGCTTTTAAAAGATGTATCGGTTCCATCTGGCCTGCGTCTGCGTCTGCCGCCATCCCCATTGCAGACTGCAGGGCCTCCTGTGCCGTAACAGACCACTTATCAAATCTCATAGTGCCTCCCATCTTGCTGTAGGCGTAGCAAACTTTCTGTGGCGTATTTCACTGCGACTAGCAAAATTGTCTTGTTTTATCCTTACTTTTCCCCTCAGCGGAACAATTCATACAAATCTAAGTGTACTCATATAAGATTTTCTTACTTAACAATACTTAGAACTATATTTACTATCCCCTCTAAGCTGCGACGCTACCAAAAGATAACGTTAAAAACAGTCCGCCTAAAAAGAAGGAGGGCAAGCTAGATAAGAACCCAGCTGTCCTCCTGTTCCCGTCCTATGAGAGAAAACGCGCTACTTTTCTTCGCTTGTGCTGTTATTACTCAAAAGACCGCGCAAGACCTGCTCTGGCGTGTCTCCATCGTAGCGAGCAAGAGCAGTGATCTTTTCTCTCATGCGGAACTCGTGAACCTCGTCTTCCAGCTCGCGCACGCGAGCACGCAGCTCGTCGATTTCTTGGTCACGTTTCTCTGCACGCTCTCGCATGTCGATAATTCTCACAACGCCTGCTAGGTTAATGCCCTCGTCGGTAAGTTTGCTGATGAGGTTAAGACGCTCAATGTCATGCTGAGAATAAAGGCGCGTATTTCCCCGCGAGCGACCGGGATTGACCAGACCCTTCTGCTCGTAGACTCGCAGGGTCTGGGGATGCATTCCGGTAAGCTCCGCAGCTACGCTTATCATATAAAGCGGCTTGTCTTTGCCTTCACTACGAGGCATAGCGCCTTACATCCCTTCTATAATCCCGTTTATCTGCTGCATGTAGCGACGAGAGAACCTTGTGCTCCTCAGCGGACAAATGCGTTGGAACCCTTACTCGCACAGTAACATAGAGCGCGCCGCGCAAGCCCCTGCTTTTAACGTTGGGGGCACCTAGATCACGAAAACGAAATGTCTTTCCATCTTGAGTACCGGCAGGAATCTTGAGACGCACTGTTTCATGAGAGGGAGTGGGCACATCGACCTCAGCGCCAAGGGATGCTTCATAGGCAGAGATGGGAAGCTCCATGCGCACGTCTGCACCATCACGCTTGAAGAGAGGATGTTCAGCAACACGTGTGGTAATGACAAGGTCCCCGCGGGCACCGCCGTTGACACCGTATTCACCCCTCCCGCGATAGCGTAACTTTCCACCGTTAACTGCTCCAGCAGGTATCTTCACCGTTAGCGTCTGGCGCTCACCTGTTGAAGGAACGGTAAAGCTCACCTTGCGCTGAGCTCCATCAAAGGCCTCTTCGGCAGTAACGTCAATCTCAAGGGCTAGGTCTCCGCCCTTTGCTGGACGGTTCACAGCACGACCGCCACTCGGCTGTCCTCCGAATATCGACGAGAAGTCAAACCCACCGAAGGCGCCCTCACCTGAACGCATACTGTTAAGTATGTCATCCCAGTTCACGCCCCCGACATTTGAGGTGTAGGTATACGTCCGATTGCGACCACCAGAACCGCCAAAATCTGCTCCGGGAATGCCACCAAACATTAAAAGCTGATCATATTCCTTGCGTTTGTCAGGATTAGACAGCGTTGTGTATGCCTCGCTGATCTCCTTGAATTTCTTTTCATCGCCACCCGCGTCGGGGTGGTACTTCGCTGCTAATTTTCGAAATGCCTTACGAATATCCTCATTGGTGGCATTCCTGCTAACACCAAGAATGTCATAGTAATTCCTCTTATCTGCCATAGCGAAGACTCGCCCCCCTTCTTCATATCAACTCGCTTCTGCCCTAGCTTTATGATCATGTAATCTTGCCGCGAAGAAGACGCCCGAGCTATTCAGCCCGGGCGCACCTAACACACTATTCCTTCGCATCTGATTCAGGCGCAGGTGCATCGTCTTTCGTGTTGTCCGAGCCTGTAGCTTTATCCTTAGCCTCTTCAGGCACAGGTCGCTTCGGTCCGCCGAAGGTCACTTGTACCATTGCCTCTCGTATCACCTTGCCTGCCATGCGATAACCCCGCTGGTACACCTCCGCTACAGTCTCATCGAAGGCGTCCTTGTCTTCCACACGACCGACTGCCTGATGCGTAAGGGGATCAAATGCCTCGCCCTTAGGATCAATGACTTCAACGCCCCTCTTCTTAAGAATGCTGAGCATCTTATCATGCACCGCTTGGACGCCTGCGACGAACTGAGCAAACTGCTCATCTATATCCCCTGTTGCCGTAGCATGATCTGCATGCTCGAGAGCACGCTCCATATCATCAAGCACAGGGAGAAGACTCACGACGAGCTCTTCCCCGGCGCGCTGCTTTTCCTCCACTCGTTCTTGCGCGGTACGACGCCGGTAGTTATCCCAATCGGCTTGCAAACGAACAAGACGATCGGACGTCTCAGAGGCTTCTTTTTTTGCTGCATCTATTTCGCTCTGGACGCTATCTAGCTTCTTCTGTAACTCTTCACGAGCGCTTTGAGCATCTCTGAGCTTTTTTGAGGCATCAGCTTGAATCTCTTTTTCTGCCGCCTGCTCACCAGCTCGAATTGCGGCTTCGACCCTGGCTTTTTCTTCCTCATCCTCATCGATTGATGATGAGTCTTTTGCCTCTGAGAGATTGTCGCCTCCTGTAGTGCCAACATCAGCGGAATCGGCCTTCTTCTGGTCGTCGTTAACCTCAATCGGCACCTTCACATCATCCTCCTTGGGAGTTGTATTCACAGATGCAGAAGCCTCCTTACAAGAGGCCTCTTTTCTGTGCGAGTTCTTACGGGGCATAGTACTCACCCTTACTTATTCTTCTTGTTGTCATCATCAACGACTTCATAATCTGCATCAACCACGTCATCACCGGACGCGTTTTTCGCGCCAGTGCCACCTTGGCTGGGATTTGTGTTGTTCTGGCTGGTCTGCTCTTGAGTGTTAGAGTAAACAACTTGGGCGAGATCTTGCGCTGCAGTCTGTAGCGTGGCGGTCGTCTTCTTGATGGCCTCTACGTCAGTGCCATCCAATGCCTTGCGTACGCTAGCGATAGCGTCCTCTGCCTTCTTTTTCGTATCAGCTGGAACCTTATCTCCAAGCTCTTTGAGCGTTTGCTCCGTAGAGTAGGCAAGGCTATCAGCTTGGTTGCGGATCTCGATCTCATCCTTGTGCTTTTTATCCTCTTCAGCATGGGCTTCCGCGTCTTTGACCATATGGTCAACCTCATCATCGGAAAGCGCTGTCGAGCCAGAGATGGTAATCTGCTGTTGTTTGCCGGTGCCCTTATCTTTCGCTGTTACTTTTACAATGCCGTTGGCATCAATATCAAAGGTGACTTCAATCTGAGGAACGCCACGGCGAGCCATGGGGATGCCGGTGAGCTGGAATTTTCCAAGGCTCTTGTTGTCCGCCGCCATCTCGCGCTCTCCTTGGAGTACGTTGATCTCAACAGAAGTTTGGTTATCTGCAGCTGTGGAGTATATCTCCGTTTTTGAGGTTGGAATTGTGGTGTTGCGATCGATCATTTTCGTCATGATCCCGCCCATGGTTTCCACACCAAGGGACAATGGTGTTACGTCGAGAAGAAGGATGCCAGACACGTCACCAGTGAGCACACCGCCTTGGACGGCTGCGCCATCAGCTACGACCTCATCTGGGTTGACGGACATATTGGGCTGTTTGCCTGTTATTTGCTTCACAAGCTCTTGGACGGCTGGCATACGGCTGGATCCGCCAACAAGGATAACTTCGTTTACCTCAGATATCTGCAAGTTTGCATCATGCAGAGCCTTCGTTACTGGACTCTTGCAACGATCAAGCAAGTCACGGGTGATTTTCTCGAATTCTGCACGAGTCAGTGTGTAGTTAAGGTGTTTTGGACCAGACGCATCTGCCGTGATGAAGGGGAGATTAATTTCAGCCTGCTGCGCTGCAGAAAGCTCCTTCTTGGCATTCTCAGCAGCGTCCTTCAAGCGCTGCAGCGCCATGGGATCCTTCCGAAGGTCGATGCCATTTTCTTGCTTAAATTTATCAGCAGCCCAGTCTATTACGCGTTGATCCCAATCATCACCGCCAAGGTGGTTGTCACCGTTGGTGGCCAATACCTCTACTACACCATCTGCCAAATCGAGCAGGGAGACATCGAATGTGCCGCCGCCTAGATCAAAGACAAGTACCTTTTGGTCTACGTCCTTTTTGTCAAGGCCATAGGCAAGTGCCGCAGCGGTCGGCTCGTTAACAATACGCTGGACATTAAGCCCTGCTATTTTGCCAGCGTCTTTAGTAGCCTGCCGCTGAGCATCGTTGAAGTAAGCAGGGACGGTAATGACTGCATCTGTAACCGTTTCACCAAGGTACTTCTCAGCATCGGCCTTCATCTTTGAAAGAATCATTGCCGATATCTGCTCTGGCGTGAAATCTTCTCCATCAATTTCGACAACAGCTCTTTGGCCTGTACCAGCCTTAACTTTATAAGGAATCGTCTTCAACTCCGAAGTGACCTCGTCGTAACGACGACCCATAAAGCGTTTAATTGAAAACACGGTATTAGTTGGATTGGTGACGGCTTGGTTTTTCGCTGCCTTGCCGACGATGCGATCGCCGTCTTGACGGAAACCAACCACTGATGGCGTTGTACGGTCTCCTTCTGCGTTTACAATAATTGTAGGCTCTCCGCCTTCAAGGACCGCCATCGCAGAGTTGGTGGTGCCAAGGTCAATGCCGAGAATCTTGGACATGATACTGTTCCCTTCCTTTTGTCTCGGGCCGGTTGCGATAGAAACACGGCCATGAGGGCTTTATCTTTTTGCCGATCTATCTACTTGTTCCCCTAGGTTTAAATTCTATACATAATCTAAGTCTCATTATATTAGATTTTTTGATTGTGTTGTTATAAATCAAACGTAGCTGTCTCATAAAAGGACTTTAGTTCCTATCAAAGACTGTGCTAAAAGCGTTTTGTTTGGATACCAATTTTCCATTCCAGTCCATAGCCATCTGCATCGCGAGATACATGACCTCTTCATAAGTGGTATCTCAATAGTAGTATTAGGATGGATTGGCAGGAGGACCTCTATGAAGTTGCTCATAGCATCAGACATACACGGTGCAGCTCGATGGTGCAAGCAGCTGATGACAGCCATCGATCATGAGCAGCCAGATCGCATCTTGCTTCTAGGAGATCTTCTCTACCATGGCCCGCGCAACAATGTCCCAGACGACTACGCACCAAAAGAGGTCATTTCCATGCTCAATGGAGTGGCTGAGCGCATCATCGCTGTGCGTGGTAATTGCGAGGCAGAAGTCGACCAGATGGTGCTTGGCTTTCCCTGTATGGCGGACTATACCGTTATCTTCGATGCAACAGACACTGTTCCAGCACGAGAGCTTTTTTGCACACATGGCCACATCTTTGGTGCTGGAATGCACAATTCGGTCAATAACCTGCCTGCCCTACCTCCGAAGTCAGCACTTGTATACGGTCACACACACATCAAGGTCAACGAGCAAAGCCAGCAATATCCGGGCCTTTGGCTCTTTAATCCTGGTAGCGTCGGCATTCCCAAAGATGGAAGCCATAGTTTTGGCATCTACGAAGACGGTCTTTTTTCACATCACGTTCTTACCGAATGAATTTTAACGACTGCGCGGCATGCCTGCCTGCAAGTAATGGCTCGCAGGCAACTCGTTCTTCTCTCCAAGCAAAAGCGCGCCGTGCGATACGCGCACAGCGCATCACCAATCTCTTGTCCTTGTCTGCTGCCGGCTACGCTGGGGGTGGCAAGCAGCGGATTGCTGTGCTCACGATCTTGAAGCCTATCACTGCACCTCCCTACTTAGCTACCAATTAATGTACGCATACTCACCCCGTGATAGAATGTGTTCACTTTTATTGCATTCTGATGCTTCGGGCGTGAGGAGCCGTATGAAGTTCTCCGAGCTCGTCGATTCCAGTGCATCTCTACCCAGAGGATGGACTACCTCTCCGAGGAGGAGCCGACGCCGATAACGCTCAGGGTCCCGAGGAACCTCAAGGATGCCACTGCGGAGACCGCGCGCCTCAGGGGTGTCAGCTTCTCCGCGTTCATCCGCTCGTGCATCATCAACGAACTCTCCGAGGGGGACTAGAGAGTGGCAGGACAGGTCAAATCAAGGGAGCGCGTCCAGGAACACGGCGAGGTGTTCACGAACGAGCGCGAGGTGAACGCCATGCTCGACATGGTGAAGCAGGAGACCGAGCGCATCGACTCGCGCTTTTTGGAGCCCGCGTGCGGCGACGGCAACTTCCTCTCCGAGGTACTGAGGCGCAAGCTCGACGTCGTGGACTCACGTTACCGAAAATCGCTTCTTGAATGGGAAAAGTACTGCTTCGTTGCTGTCGGCAGCGTTTACGGCGTGGAACTCCTGCACGACAACACGGTCGCATGCCGAGAGCGCTTGTACGGAATCGTGGAGGAACGATACCTTCATGTGTGCAAGAAGAAACCGAACCAGAATTTCCTAGCAGCTATCCGCTATGTGCTCGAACGCAACATCTTGAACGGCAACGCCCTCAGCCTCAAGGCGGTGGACGAGCACGGGCATGACACCGACGAGCCGATAGTCTTCTCTGAGTGGTCAATTGTCACTGACAACAAGGTGAAGCGTCGCGACTTTCGCCTCGACGAGATGCTGGAGGGCAACGTTGCTAAGGGCCAGACGCGCTCTCTCTTCGGAGCAGACAACAGTCCGGCGGTCGACTGGGAGTACGACGAGGAGACAAAGTCGTTCATCCCTAAGCCAATACGAGAGTATCCACTTACGAGTCTCTATGAGGTGATGGACGTTGAGTAGCCTCTTCGAGAGTACCTACAACCCAGACGTGCTGAGTTGCATCGCGAATCTGAGCAACGATGAGGTGTTCACCCCGCCCGAACTCGCCAACAAGATGCTCAACCTCCTGCCACAAGAGATCTGGAAAGACCCCAACGTGACGTTTCTGGACCCTGCGTGCAAGTCTGGTGTGTTCCTGCGCGAGATCGCAAAGCGTCTAATTAACGGACTCGAGGGAGAGTATCCGGACCTGCAGGAGCGCCTCGACCACATCTACAAGAAACAGATTTTCGGCATAGCCATAACCGAGCTCACGAGCCTCCTCTCGAGACGCAGCTTGTACTGCTCGAAGTACCCGAACAGCAAGTACTCGGTCGTGCGCTTCGACAGTGCCGAGGGAAACATCCGCTTCAAGAACTCGCGACATACGTGGCGTGATGGGCGATGTGTTTACTGCGGGGCATCCGAGGAAGAGCTCGGTAGAGATGATACGCATGAGAGCTACGCCTACGAATTCATTCACATTGACGATGTGCGTAAGGAACTACCCATGAAATTCGATGTCATTATTGGTAATCCTCCCTATCAGCTCAACGATGGAGGCAATGGCGCAAGCGCCAGTCCCATATACCAAAAGTTTGTTGAGCAGGCAAAGAAGCTCAACCCACGCTATCTCATAATGATTACTCCTTCACGCTGGTTCTCTGGTGGTAAAGGACTGACCTCTTTCCGTAAAGACATGCTCTCTGACCGGAGAATCAGGAAGATGGTCGATTTCATCAATGCCAAGGACTGTTTTCCTCAAAACAGCGTCGGCGGCGGTGTGAACTACTTTCTTTGGGATAGAGATCATGAAGGCGATTGTGAAATAACTACCGTACTGGGCCAGAAACGCGACACCATGACTAGACCCCTTGACGAATTCCCATCTTTCGTCCGCTATAACCAGGCGGTATCCATCATTCATAAGGTTATTGATGCCGGAATACCGACCTTCGATTCGCTCGTTTCGTCACGTAATCCATTCGGCTTGCCAACATCCACACGCGGCCATGAGAAAGACCGAACTGGAGACCTTGTCTTGGTCTCCTCAAAAGGGAGGAGCTTTATCGCGCGCCAGTATGTCGATGCAAACGAAGCAATCGATAAATACAAAGTTATGATCAGCCGTATTACTTATGAGCACGCAGGCGAGCCGGATAAGGAAGGCAAGCTAAGAGTGCTTTCCAGAATTGAGATTTTATCACCGGGTGAGGTATGCACCGATTCCTACCTGATGATTGGACCTTTTGACAATGAGTCAGTCGCACGGAATGCAGTTCTCTATCTCCGTACAAAGTTCGCGCGCTTCCTCATCTCGCAGACGCTCTCTTCCATCAACCTCAACAAGGACAAATTCTGCTTCGTTCCTCAAGTCGATTTAAGCGGAGAGCCACCCTCGGATAAGTCTCTTTACCGCATGTTTGGGCTCACAGATGAAGAGTCGGCTTTTATAGAGTCACTTATTCACAGCATCGGGGCTGAGTAGCTATGGAGCAATTCTTCCCACCGTGCCCAGACGCCAAGCCAATCATCTACGCCTATTGCGAGCCCCACAACCCTGAGCTCAAGGGGCTGCTAAAGGTCGGCTATACCTCGCGTGACATTGATGAGCGTATGCGCGAGCACTACCCGA
>ENA-UOOK01000815-UOOK01000815.1-fermentation-metagenome-genome-assembly--contig:-NODE-815-length-41678-cov-8.262475_pt1 | contig 41678 bp, 34 predicted proteins | sample MGYA00245777_ERZ724023 | MGnify/ENA primary metagenome ERZ724023 (study PRJEB28704, sample SAMN03018312) | fermentation metagenome | biome: anthropogenic terrestrial biome; feature: soil; material...
GCTATCGAAAGCTAGTGGTCCAGAACTATCTGGTGTTTCTTTTTGCGCCTGATCCACCAAATGAAACACCAGATAGTTCTGGACCACTAGCTTTCGATAGCCCTTGGAAGCCAGATAAGGGCCCTCCGGCTCAGAGCCGATGAGCGGAAATTGTTTCAAGCGATTGATGGACTCCTCCATTTCACCCAGTAAATTCAAGGCCGCCTGCGGATTCGAGAGGACGGTACTGATATAGGTATCAATTTCATCCAAGTCCCTATAAGCCAGCGGCGTATACCGGATGCGGTAGTTTTCACTCTCCATGTTTCTTCCTCAGCCGCTTGAATACATCATCTCCATCCAAAAAGGGGACGCCCTCCTCAATCTGGCGTTCAGCGGCGCCAAGCTTCCGGTAGAGATCCAGAAGCCCCATCTGCTTATCGTAGGTATCCATGCTCATCACAACAAGATGGCCGCTGCCATTTTTTGTGATAAAAACCGGCTCGTTTTTTTGGTAGCACAGCTTGGAAATCTTTCCGGTGTCGCGCAAGTCAGCCATCGGTCGAATTGTCGGCATCACAATCAACTCCTTTATTACCCATAGTATAGCACGATTGCAGGTAGTAATTCAAGCATAATTATGACTTAACTTTGCACAGTTCGGGAATGCCGCTGTTCGTGCCACCTACTGAAGTATCTTTGTCTACACTACCAAAATAGCGAATTCTTCTATGCTTGACTTTACCACTTTCACAATACGCTTCGACCAATTCAGCATAATAATAGGTCTTACTGTTCTTTTTTGGGGTGTAATTTTCACGAACAAGACCATCCCCTCCAAATTGCCTATACTACAATTATAGAAATGCCCCTTTCCCTCCGAAAAGCCAAGCGGCTTTGTGCCCGTCTTAGGCCCCCTAAGAGCTTCCTTCTTGTTTAAAATAAACTAAATTGAGAACCTTTTCTTCCAAAAATCAAACCTCACATCATTTGCACAATCAATACTCTTCACTGAGCAAAAAATCCGCAACATGCATGGTCTTTATCCCTTCATAATTCCCACCGGCAAATGCATCGGCACGAAGCACATATTTCGGATAGTTATCACGAATGTCTAAGAGTCTTCCATAGTCCCGCTGCTCTGTTTCAGGAGAACCGATCTGCTGTGTCACTTGAATATACAATTTGTTCTCTTGCTTTGTTGCGATAAAATCGATCTCCATATTATCCAGCTTACCGACATAAACATCATATCCTCTGCGGCGCAGTTCCAAATACACAATATTCTCCAACATAGCCGCAACACTGTCGGGGGAATAGCCCAATACGCTGTATCGTAACGCAGGGTCTGCAAGATAGAATTTTTCTTGTGTTTTCAAAATCTCTTTACCCTGTATATCATACCGTGAACAACGATGAATGATATAGGCGCTTTCCAGCTTTGCAAGGTAGCTATAAACCGTTTCGTTATCAATACTACGGTTTTCGCTCTTCAAATACTTTGATATAGAGGAAGCGGAAAACGTTCTGCCTACGTTGTCAAATACAAATCGGACAATCCGTTCCAACTGATCAACCTTGCGAATTTGATTTCGTTTTACAATATCCGTAAAAATTGTGGAGTTATATATGTCTTTTATAATGGTATACGCTTCATCAAGAGAATAGCTTTTCAAATGGATTGCCGGAAAACCACCAAACTTTAAATAACTTGCAAGCTCAAAGCGGGGGTCCGATACCTCAGCATAGATTTTTCGGAAGATCAGATATTCCGCGAAGGAAAGAGGATAAATCCGAAACGATACATACCTTCCTGTAAGGTAAGTGGATATTTCAGACGACATCATTCTTGAATTGGAGCCTGTCACATAGATATCCACATCATAATCAGTCATCAATGAATTGACGACCTTCTCCCAGGATTTCACTTCCTGTATTTCGTCCAAGAAGAGATATGTTTTTCCTCTATCCGAAAGATGCTGCTTGATTTCGGAAAACAGCGCTTTCGCCGTTTTGATTTCCTCATGCTCCAGAGAATCAAAGTTATAATGCAAAATATGGTTTTCGGCGATGCCGCGCTGTTGTAAATCCTCCATCAGCATTTTTAATATCGTTGACTTTCCGCAACGGCGCACGTCGGTCAATATTTTTACAAACAGCGTATCAACATAAGACATAATTTTTTCCGTATAAAGTGGTCTTTTAATCATAGCTGCCACCTCCACATTCTATATTATACCGCAAATAGCAGAAAATCAAAACAGTTTTTTTGGTTATAATCGCAAAGCTTATTAAAAAAGCCGCCTTTAGCCCACGATTAAAACTGTGGGCTTTCGGCTAGATTTTTTGTAAAGGTAGCTGTCGAATGTCTCCCGGTGACATAGCGGGATCTCAACCTCGGCGTTTCCGTTTCCTTGCCATACAATCCTGCCAAGCCGCTGCTCCAGTTCTGACGGCCACCACAGGCAGTCAAGGGCATGCCGCACAATCAAGCGATCTTGTATTTGTACCGTATTCGCGTCATGGATAAACGCAATTTCATCTTCCGGGATGCCTTTTTCGGTGAGCTTCTTTTTCAGATCATTCTTCCACCTGCCGCTATTGTGTACCCTTTGATTTCGTCGGAGTATAACCTGTGTCAAATATTAGGGATTTATGTGAGAATACAAACGACTTTGCTTTTAACGCGCCTCGAAATTAGTTTTAACCTCGATAGCTATAGCTTCCCAAAACGCAACCGGGGATGCGATTTGAACAGGGAGTTAAAAAACCGCTCCCTCTATGGGCTAGAGGGAGCGGTTAGAATAGCCTTTAGTTTTAAGCCAGCCCTAGTTGCTCTAGGGTTCCTCGCAATTGCTTTTTCTCGTCTTCAGTGGCATCAACAAGTGGTAGCCGTACGCCTCCCACCTGTTGGCCCACCATATTCAGAGCCGCCTTCACCGGGATGGGATTGGTTGTAAGGAAGAGAGCTTTAAATAAAGGCATCAGCTCGCTGTTGATTTCCTCGGCCAGCTCAACCTTGCCTTGGGCAAAAGCTTCGATCATCTCTTTCAGCCTCCGCCCTACAAGGTGGGCAGCAACACTGATCACACCCACGCCACCTAGAGACATGGTAGGCAAGGTGAGGCTATCATCGCCACTATAGATGAGAAAATTAGAAGGACAGAGGCTCCTGATTGCAGCGACCTGGTTCAGGTTGCCACTAGCCTCCTTCACGCCCACAATATTTTCAATCTCTGCCAGCCGTACCATGGTATTCAGCTCGATGTTGACGTTGGTGCGTCCGGGAATGTTATACAGCAAGATAGGTAGGGATGTACTTTGAGCAATAGCCCGAAAGTGCTGATAGAGTCCCTCCTGAGGTGGCTTGTTGTAGTAGGGTGTCACCAAAAGTAGTCCATCTACACCTGCACGCTGGGCGATATCAGTAAGCTGGATACTGGCTTGTGTATTATATGAGCCTGTGCCTGCCACAACTGAAGCTTTCCCCCCTACCGCCTCCACCACAACATGAAAAAGCTCTTCTTTCTCTTCAGTGGAGAGGGTGGGTGATTCGCCTGTGGTGCCTGAAACAACGATGCCGTCTGAGCCAGTTGCCACGAGCTTCTCTGCCAGAGCTGCTGCAGCCTGAAAGTCCACGGCCCCCTGGTCTGTCATAGGAGTAACCATGGCAGTGAGGAGACGGCCAAAGTTCAATCGCGCCATATCCAATCCCTCCTTATTTTTTGTCCAAACCAAATTTGCTATGGAGTGCTTGCGTGGCGCAGGCCAGCTCATCCTGCCGCACAAGGCAGGAGATGTTGGTATGAGAATCTGTGGTCTGAACAATATGCACACCAGCGCCAGTTAATGCTTCCACAACCTTTGCCATGACCCCAGGCACGCCTCGCATACCAGCGCCTACAGCTGAAACTTTGGCAAAGCCAGGGTTCAGTTCAAAGTCTAGAGCCAGCTCTTCCAGAGCAGTGCCAGCTTTATCTGAAACGCTTTCAGGAATGATAAAAGAAATTAAGTCCGGAGAGACATTGATCAGATCAACGCTAATCTGATGATTGGCCATGGTGCGAAAAACCTCCAGCCCCAGGCCGCAGTTGAAGTCCTCTTGGGAGCGAATCTTGATCTGGGCCACATCGTTGACGTAGGCGATGCCTGTCACTGGCCTGCCAGTTACCTCCAGCTCCCTTTGTCCTCCCTCAGCGCTGATTAGCGTCCCGGGTCCGTCTAAAAAAGTTGATTTGATCTTCACTGGAATCCGCTCAGCCATGGCGATCTCCACAGCCCGGGGGTGGATTACCTTAGCTCCTAGGTGGGCCATCTCGCACACCTCCTGGTAGGTGATCACCCGTAGGCTCTTGGCCTGGGGCACCAGGCGGGGATCTGCAGTCATGATCCCATCCACATCTGTGTAAATCTCAACTAGCTCTGCACGTAAAGCCGCGCCTAGGGCAGTGGCTGTAGTGTCGCTGCCGCCACGGCCGAGAGTTGTGATCTCTCCGCTTTCTGTGCGGCCTTGGAAGCCTGCAACCACTACAATGTTGCCCTGACGCAGGGCTTCCAGTACTCCACTGGGCTCAATTTTGAGGATCCTGGCGCTGCCAAAATTATCATCGGTGATAATGCCAGCGCCAGCCCCTGTGAAGGCAGTGGCCTTGTGGCCGCTGGCATTTAGAGTTTGGGCCAAAACTGCAGAGGAGATGAGCTCACCGCAGGACATAATCAAATCCAGCTCCCGGGCTGGCACATCTTGGCTAATGCTGCGCAAAAGCCCTATTAAGGTGTCGGTGGCATAAGGATCTCCTGTGCGCCCCATAGCTGAGACAACTACCACCACGCCATAGCCCTGTTCCTTTGCTTTTACGATTTGGCTCACAACTTGCTCCCGCACCTCAGGGGTAGCAACAGATGTACCGCCAAATTTCTGTACTAATATCTTCAACTTCTTCTACCTCTCTCCCACTAGCTGCTCACCAATCTGAACCGCATTGAGAGCTGCTCCTTTGCGTATCTGATCGCCCACAATCCACAGATTCAAGCCTTGTGGGACTGTAGGATCCCGGCGAATCCTGCCTACGAATACCTCATCACGACCCGAGAGTGCATTAGGCTGGGGATAGATCATCTCCTGAGGATTATCCAGCACACCCACCCCTGGTGCCTGGGACAGAAGCTCCCGGGCCTCATCTGGGCTCAAGGGCCGCTCCAGCTCTAGGTTTACAGACTCGCTATGGCAGCGGTAGATTGGCACCCGCACTGTGGTGGCCGTGACCCGAATATCCGGATCCATAATCTTGTGGGTCTCGCGAATCATCTTCCATTCCTCTTTGGTGTAGTCATCTTGGTCAAAAACATCGATCTGGGGGAGCAGGTTGAAGGCGATGGGGTAGTGTTTGTCAAGGCTGGATACTGGCAGTACCCGGGCCTCTATTTCCTCCCCTAAATAATGCGCCTTCACCTGCTCTGTAAGCTCATTCATGCCCTCCACACCGGCGCCAGAGACTGCCTGATAGGTACTAACCACAATCCGCTTGATTCCTGCTGCCTTGTGAATAGGCCACAGGGGCACTAGCATGATGATTGTAGAGCAGTTGGGGTTGGCGATGATCCCCTTGTGTTGGAAAATCGCCTCAGGGTTCACCTCTGGCACCACCAAAGGCACATCTGGATCCATTCTAAAGGCGCTGGTGTTGTCGATGACAACAGCGCCAGCCTCCACTGCCATAGGAGCTAGCTTTTTGCTGACGCCTCCTCCAGCGCAGAAAAATGCAATGTCAACACCGCGAAAGCTCTCGGCTGTAGCCTCTTGGATTGTGTATTCCAAACCCGAGACCTCTATCTTTTTGCCGGCAGAGCGGGCGGAAGCCAAGGCTTTGATTTCTGCAGCTGGAAAGTTGCGTTCTGCAAGCAAGCCCAGTATCTCCTGGCCCACCGCACCAGTTGCACCTAACACTGCCACCTTATACTTTTTCATTTATTATTTCTCCTCTCTGGCGCGATCCCAATTTCTAGCGAAGGACCGGCTGTAGTTGTTTGCCCTCCAGGGCCATCTGTGCGCTTTCTAAAAGCAGTTCCATCTTTGCCACCATGGAGTTTGGCTTTTTTGCTGGGTCATCTTGGGCAAATGGAATAAAGAAGATGTGGGGTTTATTGAGCAGCTTCCCCAGCTGACTAGCATTTGCACCTAAGGCATCGTTGGTTGAGATGCCAAGGAGGACTGGCCTCTGGTTTCGTAATTGTGCTTTCGCTGCCATGGTCACTGGGGAATCTGTGATTCCCAGGGCAAGTTTTGCCAATGTGTTCCCTGTACAAGGAGCGATGATGAGTAAATCCAATAAGCCTTTGGGTCCTATGGGCTCAACCTCAACTATGCTCTTCCATATCACCTGGCCTGTTATTCTGTGAAGCTTCTCCAGCCAATCTGCTGCCTTGCCGAAGCGAGTATCTGTCTGGGCAACTGCAGACGAGACTATGGGGAAGACCTCTGCCCCCTCCTCTGTTAGCTTCTCCAGCTGAGGGATTACTGCCGCCAGGGTACAAAAAGAGCCAGTGAGGGCAAAGCCGATTCGTTTGCCCGTAAACAATTCTGGCACCTCCCGCCGGGCTAATGGGCCCGGGATTGGACCAGCCTCAAGATTAAGGTCGGGATCACATCGGCTAGAATCTGGCCTGCGGTCTGTGGTGCTACCTTGCCAGGCAGTCCCAGGGCCAAGATTGCTTCTCGCTTCAGTTGGGTTGCTGCAGTGAAGTCCACGCCGCCTGGTGCTGATGCCAGATCGATGATCAGAACCTCTGCCTTAGTTTTCGCCAACAACTCCGCGGTTAAGACCTTACTTGGAATTGAGTTGAAGATGAGATCAAACTTCCCGATTCTTGCACCTAGGTCCTCCAGGCTACAGGTTTTAAGATTCCACGCCTGGGCCATGGCCAACTGGCTAGGTCTACGTGCGGCAACTGTTGTTTTTGCTCCCATAGCTGCCAGAAGCTTTGCCAGAATGCTGCCGCATCTGCCAAAGCCCAAGACCAGTGTCCGGCTATTGTGGATGGTGATGGGCAGCTTTTCCATAGCCAATTGCACTGCGCCTTCGGCTGTGGGGATTGCGTTGGGAATTGCCAGCTCATCAAGCTCCCCTAGCTCCACCAATCTCAGCTGCGCGGCTTTAGCCCAGCTCTCTACCTTAGGCTTTGCCAGGCCGATGAGAAATGGGGTTTCGGGCCGGGCCTTTTGTAGGAGCTCCCCTGATAGCTGGAGCTTCTCCCCTGTGGGCACCGCCCGGATAAATCCCTCATCATCTGTATTGCTCATAGGTGCGATGATGGCATCGGCAATTGTCACGGCAGATTCAAGGCTCATGGCAGTTGCACCCTCCACAGGCGGGTAGCCAACTGTTAGCACCTCAGCTCCTGCAGCTCGCAGGGACCCCACTAGGATTTCCTCCCGCTTGTCGCCACCTAGGACTGCAATTTTAAGCTTTGCAAGTTTCATCATGTGACTCCCCCTTTGGGCTGATCCTGTTGTAATATATGATTTTAGCCCATGGGAGGTTCCCTTAGAGAAAATGTTCTAATCCATAAACAATTCCCTGGGCAGTCAGTACTTTTCTAATTGCCAGAAGCACCCCAGGCATAAATGATTCCCTGTCGATGGAATCGTGTCTGATGGTCAAAGTCTGGCCTGGAAGGCCAAAGATCACTTCCTGGTGCGCTACAAAGCCTGGCATTCTAATGCTGTGGATGTGGATGCCTTCGAATTGGCCTCCCCGGACTCCCTGGATTTTCTCCAGTTCCCCCATAGCTGAGGTTGCCGGGCCCCGCCTGCCTTCCACGATCATCTCTGCGGTTTTGATGGCGGTGCCAGATGGTGCATCCAGCTTTTTATCGTGATGGAGCTCGATGATCTCCACTGAAGGAAAATGGCGGCCTGCAATTTTGGCAAACTGCATCATCAGCACAGCACCGATTGCGAAGTTAGGTGCAATCAGGCCTCCCACGCCTTTTGCTTTGGCCAAAGAGTCCAGCTCCTCGATCTGATCTGGATCTAGGCCTGTGGTGCCCACAACAGGTCTTGTGCCGTGCTCTAGAATGATCTTGGCGTTTGCAAAGACATCGTGGGGTCTGGTGAAGTCTACTACCACCTGGGGGTTTTTGTCTTCCAGCATCTGGTTCAGATCTTGTTCCACCTTCAGCTGGCAATCACCCCCAACGTATTTGCAAATTTCCTCGCCTACGCCCATGATATCTACTGCCGCTACTAACTCCATTTCCTCAGTTGCCAGGACTGCCCGCACTACCTCCTGGCCCATTTTCCCTAATGCTCCTACCACCCCAACCGTAATCCGTTCCACAGCTCTGCCTCCATCCAAAATTAATAAAAGGGTTGGCAATACCTCGCCAACCCTCTATAGTCAAAACTGGCGGCAAGGTAGCGCTCCATGGGATATTCCCATGACAGTCGGCCGGCTCTTAACCGTCCAACCAGCCCCAGTACCGGTGCCTAGTACTGAAACTTCGGCAACCGCCCCTTTCAGCTAAGCGCACTGTCAGGCCCTGACTTGCTTAGCTTACTCTTGGCAGCTGCACCTCTACGCAACGCCTTCTATTTCCTTATATTCTCCTATAAAACTTTCCTTTTGTCAAGGGTAGGAGGAAAGATTTTTCACGGGACTATGATAATGTCACTATTTCACATCCTGTTTTTTGAAGTAAATAAAACTTGCAAAAAAACCAATCACAGAGACAGCAAAGATAATAACAAGAGCTGTTTCAATTGAATAATGGTATTTTGCTATATCTCCGCTTGCAATCAAATAAGGAGATGTCCAGGGAAATAATACCGCTAAATCTTGATTGGCAAGTGCAACATTGCCAAGAACTACTGTTGCAGCAGCTATAATCGGTGAAACTAGGTTTTTATGCCAAAGCGTCAAAAACACGAATGGCGACATTGAAAAATACAATAAAAAAGAACCTAGAAAATACTCTTCAAGCGACTGTATAATAACATTAACATTAAACTCGGCGGCATTGCCGACAATACTTAAAACCAAAGTAGATACCCATGCTACCGCTGTTAAAATCATCATCCATAAGAAAAGCATAAGAAGTTTAGTTATTAAAAAAGCTCCTTTTGAAACAGGAACGGTAAGCACAAGTTTTAAGGTGTTTTCAGTATATTCACGGCTGAAAAGAAATGCAGCTATCACACCATAAACAATAACACCGAATAAAAGAAGCACATACAAATTTGTCTGTTCCAACATATCCAAATAAGTAATTATCTTATCAGGTTCTGAAATTTTAGCTTTGATTAGTCCGGCAAAAACCATAATTGGCGCTACCATTGCACCTAGAACACTGATCAAAAACATCTTTGAGCGCTTTAGCTTTAAAAACTCACAGTAAAGTAGAGGGAACAAGCTCCCCACCTCCAATCAACTTTGAGAAATAATCTTCAAGTTTTTCTTCCCTGATATTGATTTTTGATACAGAGATCCCGTTTTCAACAAAGCACCCATTAAGCTTTGCTCGCATCTCTAAGTTGGAATAAAGGCGAATACTGCCATTTTCATGTACGCTATAATCTTTAAATCCAAACTTTTCCTCAAGCAAAAGGCAAGCTTTGTTTTCATCTGATACTTCAAACTCAACGTACTGCCTGTTGCGCTGGTGAAGCTCCTGCATAGCTACTTCTTCAATAAGCCTGCCTTGATGCATAACCCCGATAATATCTGCAAGTTGTTCAATTTCGCTTAAAATATGGCTTGAAATGAGTATTGTTATACCTTTTTCGAGACAGAGCATTTCAAGATATTTCCGTACCTGTTGTATACCTACCGGATCCAGTCCATTGGTTGGTTCATCTAAAATAAGAAGCTCCGGTTCGTGCATAATTGCCGCTGCTATGCCAAGACGTTGCTTCATGCCAAGGGAATAATTACCAAAAGTCTTCTTTGTTTCCTGATCTAGGCCAACGATTTTGAGTGCATTCTGTACACTATCTTTTTTATGCTGTCCTCTCAGGCGAGCAAAGATCTGTAAATTCTCGCTTCCTGTTAAATTTTCATAGAAACCAGGTAGTTCAATCATCGAACCAATACGGTGATAAATTTCCTTTGACTTTTTCCGATGATCTTTCCCAAACAATAAAATTTTCCCACGTGTGGGAGTGACAAGGTTTAATAGCATCCGTATGGTTGTAGTTTTACCTGCACCGTTTCTGCCAAGTAGACCATAAATTTTACCCTGTGGGACATGGATATTCACACAGTCCACAGCTATTTGTTCACCAAACTGCTTGGTCAGCTTGTTTGTTTTTATTACATATTGCATCTGATGCCCTCCTCACACTTATTATATCAGGCATAGCTGACATTACCCTTGCGCAAATCTTACTTTTCCCTTACTTGCATAAAAAAAGAGATGATTAATAAAACTCATCTCTTAAATATCGGCAGTTCAATAATAAATTCTGTGCCTTCTCCCTCTTCGCTTTGTACAGTTACACGTCCTCCCTGCATCTGGGTAAGCTCCTTAACAAGACAAAGCCCAAGACCGCTACTATGCTTACTTCTTGCCCGGTCTCCTTTATACAACCTTTCAAAAATAAAGGGTAGTTTGTCCCCAGCTATACCAATCCCATTATCTTTTATGGTTATACTCACCATGTCTTCATCCTGTTTTACAAGAACCTTCAAACAGCTGCAATCACTATGCTCCACCACATTTTGTATAAGATTTGATACCATGCGCTTATATGCAATAGGGTCAAGCTCTACGATCCATTCCTCATCTGGAATTTGTATTTTTGGAGTTATTCCCTTTTGTTCTAATACAGGCAACCAATCAATAATAATTTCTTTGGTTAGCTCACAAATATCCTTGGGCTCCATAGATAGCTTCATTTCCCGAGAATCTATCTTGAACCAATCAAACAGTGTGTCTACAAGCCCTTTTAAATCATAGGCTTTTTTTCTTGCAATTTTTATGTATTCCTCTTTTTCAACACCATCAACAATTCTACTTTCAAGTGCATCTAAATAGCCGAGCAAAGATGTAAGAGGGGTTCGCACATCATGAGAAAGGCTTGTGAGCAATTCTTTGTTAGCTTGCTCCAGCTTTTTCTGCCGTGATAATTCTTTATTATAAGTAGAGATTAGGTCATTAATTTCAAAACCTATCTGGGAGACCAAGTCATTATCTTTTATAAATACCTTTCTATTTTCGCCATTTTTAGCCGCTATAAGAACATCAAGCATTTGTCTTAATTGCTTTTTCTGCCTAACTAATAAAAACAGAGCATAAATCAGTCCAAGGGCAACTATAATAAATCCAATCATCTGCTGTCCCTTCCATCGAATTTATAACCAACACCCCATACAGTCTTGATAAACTGTGGCTGCTTAGGATTAGGCTCTACTTTTTTGCGGAGTCTGCGTATATGCACCATAATATTATTATCATCAAATGCATATTCATCCTTCCAGACGGCACGATATATCTGTTTTTTGGTAAAAACCTTACCTCTGTTCTTCGCAAGGAAATAAAGCAAATCAAATTCCTTTGCAGTAAGTTCAACAGAAACTCCGGAAACTAAGACTTCTCTAGTGTCAGGCGTGATTGAAAGATTATCAAATATGAGCGCAGATGCAATTTCCACCGCACTCTCCCCACCCAAAGCTGTGTAACGACGAATAAGTGATTGCACCCTTGCAACAAACTCATTCATACTAAATGGTTTTGTAAGATAATCATCTGCACCGAGGCGAAGTCCTAAAACCTTATCAATTTCACTGTCTTTTGCAGTAAGCATAAGTACCGGTACACTACTTTTTTTACGCAAATTGGTAAGCACATCAAAACCATTTTTCTGCGGAAGCATAACATCGAGCACAATAAGTTGATATGGGGTAGTTAACCCTTCCGCAAGACCGTCTACACCATTATTTTTAGTAGAGACAGTATAGCCCTCTGTCTCTAGATATTTTCTAATAAGAGTGCAAAGCTCTAGATCGTCATCTATGACCAAAATTTTTTGTTTCAAAAGCTCACCGTCCTTTTACAAATATTAGATAAGCCTGCTCACCTATGGCAACTCTCTGGCTTGAAGCTCCTTTTTAGAAAAGGATCTGTAGAGGAGCTTCAGCCCCATATAGCTCCTCTCATATTAGCTTATCCGGCTCAATTCCATTAGCGTTGCTTGCGTACAAATTGGAAGGCTTTTAAAATAATTCGCCCCCAAGACATGATCTTAAATCACAGTTAAGTTGGTTATATCGTCAATAGCTATTTAAGCATTTCCTACAAGATGCAAATTATAAAGTATAGCCTGGAGATGCTGGCCTACGATATTTTACCGAATTTTGCGTGAATTGATACCAAAAGGGTGCCCTGCACCCTACGCTCCTAGCAATTCCTTAGCTAAAACTACTGCCGAGGCTGCATCTTCGGAATAACCATCTGCCCCAATTTTGTCAGCATAGTCCTGGGTTACAGGAGCGCCACCGATTAAAACCTTAACCTGCTCTCGGATTCCGGCTACCTCGAGGGCGGAGATTGTGCTTTGCATCTGAGGCATGGTGGTTGTCAACAGGGCTGATAAACCTAAAAATTGGGCATTGTTCTCCTGAACCGCGGCCACATACTTTTCGGCTGCAACATCCACCCCAAGATCCACAACCTGAAAACCTGCACCCTCAAACATCATCCCCACGAGATTCTTACCAATATCGTGAAGATCCCCTTTCACTGTACCCAGCACAATAGTGGCCACAGGCTCTACCTTATGTTCCACCAATTTCGGCCGCAATATATCAAGGCCTGCATGCATAGCCCGAGCTGCAATTAATACCTCGGGAATATAGATCTCATTTTTGCGAAAGCGCTCGCCTATGATAGACATCCCCGGAATTAAAGCTTCGTTTATTAGTAAAGCAGGATCCGTATTTTCAGCCAGAGCTGATGATACTAAATTCTTCACCTCATCTGCTTTGCCTGCCATCAAAGCTCTAGTGATGGAAGAAAAATCAACCACAACAAGCCCTCCTTGCAGAGCGGATAGTATTGGCAAGTAACATGGTGATGGTCATGGGGCCCACGCCACCTGGAACCGGGGTGATAGCAGCTGCCACCCCCGCTACCGCATCATAGTCCACATCACCACATAGTCCCTCATCTGTCCGATTCATCCCCACATCAATTACCACAGCCCCAGGCTTTACCATATCCGCGGTCACCAGCTTACTCTTTCCCACTGCCACAACTAGAATATCGGCACGCCGGGTAACATCGGCTAAGTTCCGGGTACGGGAGTGGCAGATGGTCACTGTGGCGTTTTCCGCGAGTAGGAGTGCTGCCATGGGCTTGCCCACTATATTGCTCCGGCCCACAATCACAGCCTCCTGACCTGCAATTGGGATATTATAGCGGTGGAGGAGCTCCATTATGCCAAAAGGCGTACACGAGCGGAAGCCATCCTGTCCAATCAATAGCCTTCCCATGCTGATGGGATGGAAACCATCTACATCCTTTTCCGGGGAGATGGTATCGATCACCTTCTGTTCATCGATGCCACGGGGCAGGGGTAGCTGAACCAAAATACCATGTACGCCTGGGTCACCATTCAACTGGCGGATTAAGCTTAAAAGCTCAGCCTCTGGAGTATCTTCAGGCAAGCGTATGGTCCGGGAGCCGATCCCCACCTCTTTGCAGCCTCGCTCCTTATTGCGCACATAAACCTGACTTGCAGGATCCTCACCCACCAAAATCACAGCAAGCTGTGGCTCTATTCCCTGCTCCTTTAGAGTTAAAACTTCAGCTTTAAGCTCCTGGCGAATTTGGTTTGCTGTTGCTTTGCCATCTAAAATCTGCATTATTTCTCCTCCTGTTCCCGGATGAAAGTGAGGTAGTTCATACAAAAATCATCTTCCCCTAAAAGGGCAGCCAAGGCCGCAAGGCAAGAGCGCATTTGAGGATCTGTAGGATCCAAAATAGCGCTATCGAGGCCCTGGGATGCTGCCAGGGAGAGAAATGTACGATTGAGAAGCCTGCGATTTGGCAGCCCAAAGGAGATATTGCTCAGGCCACAGATAATATGGGCCTTGGGGAAAGCTTTCCGCAGGCCTGCAATTGTCTCCAGAGCCACCAGACCTGCACCACCTTCAGTAGCAACAGGCCGCAGCAGGGGATCGAAGAAGATCCGCTCCTGTGAGATCCCCTCTGCCAGCAGGCGCTGGCTCAGTTTCTCTCCGGCCCTAACACGGGAGCTACTATCATCGCCTATGCCACTATCGTCCATGCACAGGGCGATTACGCTGGCTTCAGACTTCCTGGCTAAAGGTAGAACCTTGCAAAAACGCTCCTCCTCGCCGCTGATGGAGTTGATGAGGGGCACGCCCCTGTGCACCTCAATTGCTTTGGCAAGAGCCCCAGGATCTGGGCTGTCAAGACACAGGGGCAAATCCACTGCTTTTTGCACTGTCTCCACAAGCCAGGGCAAAAGCTCCACTTCCTCCTCGAGGAAAGTGCCGCAATTCACATCTATGTAGCTGGCACCAGCCTCTGCCTGGGCTTGGGCCAGTTTCTCGATTGCCTTGGAATCTCGCCTGGCCACTGCCTCTGCCACAGACTTGCGGCTGGTGTTGATTAGCTCTCCTACTATGATCATCAGTTACGCCTCCTTATGCAAGACCTGTAATCCGGCCATCTGGTAGTAAATCTATTTTTTGGGCAGCAGGCTCTTTAGGCAACCCTGGCATAGTCATGATATTCCCTGTAAGAGGAATAATAAAGCCTGCACCCAAAGCCCCTCTCAGCTCGCGCACAGTGAGGGTCCAGCCCTCGGGCGCACCGAGTAGCTTTGGATCGTCGGAAAAAGAATATTGGGTTTTGGCCACGCACAAGGGAAGCTTGTCGCCACCTAAATCCTTCCAGCGCTCTAGTTGCCCTTTGGCCTGTTTTGTATATACCACCCGCTCTGCCCCGTAGATCTCCCGAGCCAAGAGCTCCATTTTCTCCTCCAAGGGCAGATCCAATGGATAGAGGGGCTTGAAATGATTGGGCTCCTGGCAGGCCTCAAGCACTTTGTGGGCAAGCTCCACCCCTCCCTCTCCACCCTGGGATACAACCTGGGAGATGGCAGCGCGCGATCCTCTCGTCTCGCAGTGTTCTTGCAGCCACGCCAGCTCTGAGGGGTGATCTGTAGGGAAGCGATTGATGGCCACAACTGTTGGCAAGCCAAACTTGGCAAGGTTATCCAGGTGTCGATCAAGATTCGCTGTGCCCCGCGCTAGTGCCTCCAGATCCGGCTCCTGCAGTGAGCCCTTAGCCAGACCGCCGTGCATTTTCAAAGCCCGCACTGAGGCCACCACCACTGCCACTTGGGGTTTTACCTCATCGCGGCAGATGATATCAAAAAATTTCTCAGCGCCCAGATCTGCGCCAAATCCGCCTTCGGTGACAACATAATCTGCCAGGCGCAAGGCCATTTTTGTGGCGATGATGCTACTGTTGCCATGGGCGATATTGGCAAAGGGGCCACCGTGAATAAAAGCAGGCTGCCCCTCTAGGGTCTGCACCAAATTGGGCTTGATTGCCTCCTTCAGCAATACTGCCATAGCGCCTTGAGCCTTGAGATCTCGGGCCAAGACAGGGCCCCCGGGCCCGAAGCCAACTAAGATCCGCCCAAGTCTAGCTTTAAGATCCTCTCGGTTTTGAGCTAAGCACAAGATGGCCATCACTTCAGAGGCAGCTGTGATGTCAAAGCCGCTTTCCCGAACCATGCTGCCGATCCCTGTGACAATTTGTCTGAGGCTACGGTCATTCATGTCCATAACCCGGCGCCAGGTGACAGTTCGAGGATTTAATAATTCGCTCCCGCGAAAAAGATGGTTGTCCACCAGTGCCCCGAGGAGATTGTGGGCTGCAGCCACAGCATGCAGATCTCCTGTAAAGTGAAGATTAATCTCCTCCATAGGTAGAAGCTGGGCATAGCCACCGCCTGCAGCCCCACCTTTCATGCCAAAGGTGGGGCCCAAAGAGGGCTCCCGCAGGGCGCAGGTAGCAAGCTTTCCTATTTTTCCCAACGCTTGGGTAAGGCCGATTGCAGTGCAGGTTTTCCCCTCTCCTGCGGCTGTGGGGCTGATTGCTGTAACATAGATCAGTTTTCCCCTTTGCGGTCGGGAGAGTAAGTCCAGATTCACCTTGGCTTTATATTTACCATAAAACTCCAGATTATCTTCTGTCAGACCCAACTGGGATGCTACCTCCTCAATTGGGAGCAGCTTTTTACTTTGCGCGATCTCGATATCGTCCATAGTAATTAACCTCCGTCTGTGTCACTTCTTTTTGATGATTTTTGCTCTGGCAAAGGTGCGAGTTACCTTTATGATCTCCACTTCCAGCTTCTTTCCAACCCTTTTTCCAGCACCCTCTACGTCGATGACGTAGCCCTCAAGCCGCGCGATGCCGTTTTGGCTGTTGGCAAGGTGGGGCCGCTCGATCTCAACTTTCAATTTGTCCCCTACCTTCACAGGCAATGCTGCCCTCTCGACCTCAGACTTGGTGCCAGCTAAAATAATCTTCATCTCTTCGGCGTGGATTGTCTCGCAACCTTTGATATAAATCTTCTTGTTCAGTTCCTCCTCCAGTCGACTGAGGTTACTGCCACCGGAACCGATCAGCATAGCTGCAACCTGGGGGTGGACCCCCACCAGGACTGCCTCAAGCTTGCTGTTCTCTAAAAACTGGCGCAGCTCTCGCTCCACCTGGATCGCCATGGATTCCTCAGATAAAATCATGCCAGTGCCATCGCAGTTAGGGCAAGGCTTTTGAAATACTTCCCACAAACCCTCCTGGACTTTTTTGCGGGTGATCTCGAGGAGACCCAGCTTTGTAAAACCTAAAATATTGGTTTTGGTCCGATCTCCCTTTAGCTCCTCTTCGAGTTGCTCGACGATGGCTTTACGCTCCTTGTCCTTTTCCATATCGATGAAATCAACCACGATAATTCCTGTTAGATTGCGCAGGCGCAGCTGCCGGGCGATCTCTGTTGCTGCCTGCAAATTAGTTTTAAAAACTGTGGATGCAAGATCCGTGCTCCCCACAAACTTACCTGTATTCACATCGATTACAGTTAGAGCTTCTGTCTGGTCGATCACAAGGTAACCTCCGCAACTGAGCCAAACTTTTCTTGTTAAGGCGCGGGTTAACTCTTGCTCGATGCCATATTTCTCAAACAATGGCTCTTTGCCTGTATAGAGGCTGATCTTCTTACAAAGGCGCGGGGATAAGGTGCGGGCTGCCTCTACAACTTTGTTGTAGACGGGCTCGCTGTCAATTTGAAAGCTTTCAATCTGCTCAGATAAGGTATCGCGCATTAGCCTGTAGATGAGATCGTGGTCTTGATAGAGAACAGCTGGGGCCTTAGTTTTTTTGGCCTTTTTTTGGATCTTCTTCCATAGCCTGCGCAAAAAAACAAGATCCCGCTTCAGTTCGCGCTCCTTTTGCCCTTCAGCTGCAGTGCGAACGATAATCCCCTCAGGTGACTTGCGAATGCCCTCTGCGATCTTCTTGAGGCGCTCCCGCTCTGCCTCAGATGCGATCCGCCGGGAAACTCCCACGTGATCTGCATCTGGCACATAAACCAGGTAGCGGCCAGGAATGCTCAGCTGGCTTACAACCCGGGCACCTTTGGTGCCGATGGGCTCTTTCACCACCTGCACATTCAGCTGTTGTCCACCTTTTAGAAGATCTTCGATCTGAGTCTTTTTCTTGGGCTCGTTCTCTGGAAGAGCATCATCCACATACAAAAATGCGTTCCGCTCAAGACCAATATCCACAAAAGCTGCCTGCATTCCTGGCAGCACATTCTTGACAATTCCCTTATAAATTCCCCCTGCTACTTGCTGGTGAAAGGAGCGTTCCACATATAGCTCCACCAGTTTTCCGTTCTCGATTATCGCGGCTCTGGTTTGCAAATTCTCCACGCAAACCAAGATTTCCTTTTTTAATGCCTTTTTTTTCTTTCTCTTACTCACTCTATTCCCTTCTCCAGCGGCTCCATGAGCACCCCCTGCCCCCAAATTGCCGTGCGGACAATTTCCAAAGGCACAAGCTTCAGGGAGGCGATGATCTCCTGTGGCCGCACATTAGTTGCTTCCGATGAAAAAAATAATAAAAGTTCTAACTGTTCTCGGCCCAATACCTCAAGCTTGGATGTTGCTCCTCGCAGATCCAAGTGCCTCACCTTATTCTTCTGCTGCCGAGTCCAGGGGATGGTCTCCTTCGCTAGCCACCCGTCTACTCTTTGGGCCAGATCGTCCTGAGGTTCCACGCGGATCTGGTAGCTGGCCCCTCGAACTAGGCTCATAGGGGGGCCCTCGCCCGGTGGCACTACCCTGGCCTCTTTCAAGGCCAATGTAGCTGGCAGCTGCCCGCCCAGCTCCTCCATGGCCTCCTGGGCTCGAAGCTCCTCTGTGAGCTCTATGTCCATAAGCTCCCCTAGGCTTGCAATTCCCACAGGCAGGGCTGAGGCAAACTGGATCTTGGCCCTGGGATGGAAACCCTCAGTGTAACGAATGGGAAGCCTGCTGCGCCTAGTGGCCCGCTCCATGGTGCGGAGGAGATCTAAGTGCGAAATATATTTCAGCTCTCCCGTCTTTATGAACTTGAATCTAATTCTCTTTCCCCTCTCCACCATTACACTCCTCCATCTTATTCCCCGGCTAGGTGATTAGCTACACCTAGCTCTGGGCAGACTCCACAGCCCCTGCAGCCACCTCTGCAGTCAGCTGTAAGCTCTCCGCGATAAGCCCGGAGCCGCTCTTGCCACAGGAAGCTCTTTTTGAGACCACTTTTGAGGTGATCCCAAGGCAGGATCTCAGTCTCTTGCCGCTGGCGATTAGCGTAGAATGCGGGATCCACCCCAGTTTTCTGGAAAGCTTCTAGCCAGGTGCGAAAGGAGAACTGCTCAGACCAGCTATCAAAATGGCAGCCAGCTTGCCAGGCGGCCAAAATTGCAGAGGCTAGTCTTCTGTCTCCCCTAGCCAAAACAGCTTCCAAAAAGCTATCTTCGGGCTCGTGGAGGGATAATTTAATGCTACGTGTTTTAGACATTTCGTCTCTGAGGAGCTTTTGCCTGCGGCGGATTTCCTCCCGTAGAGGCTGAGGTTCCCACTGGAAGGGGGTCTGGGGTTTAGGCACAAAGGTAGAGACACTAAGGGATAACTCTACTCCTCCTTTGCCTCTTTTTGCGTGTTCTCTGCCTATAGCCAATACCTTCCGCGCTAGCTCTCCTATCGCTTGCACATCTTCGTCTGTTTCTGTGGGGAGGCCAATCATAAAATATAGTTTTAATCTCCGCCAACCTGTGCTGAAAGCAGCATGGGCTGTGGTGAGGAGGTCATCCTCTGTGACTCCCTTGTTGATCACATCCCGCAGTCTTTGGCTTCCTGCTTCAGGGGCGAAGGTGAGGCCAGTTTTACGCACCTTTTCGATGCTTTGAGCAAGTTCGATGGCAAACTTATCTGTGCGCAAGGAAGGCAGAGAGACTCCCACTCCCATCTCGCCGTACTTGGCAAGTAGCGCACGAGTTAGCTCCGCGATCTTGCTGTAGTCGGAGCTGCTCAAGGATGCCAGGCTAATCTCATCGTAACCTGTACTGCTCACCAGTTTCTCTGCCAAATCCAAGAGCTCCGATTGTGGTCGTTCCCGCAGGGGTCGGTAGATTCCCCCTGCCTGGCAAAATCTGCAGCCCCGGGTGCAGCCTCGCATGATCTCCAACATCACCCTGTCGTGGACGATCTCAGTATAGGGCACAAGCCAGTTCTCAGGATAGGGAGCGCCTGCAAGATCCTCCACTACCCTTTTGGTGATAGTCCCAGGTGCTCCTCCTGTAGGCTGGATTGCCTCGATTGTACCATCTGCTCTGTAGGTGAAATTATAGAGTGATGGTACGTAGACGCCTGGAATTTTGGCGAGTGCCATCAGGAGCTCTCCCCGGGAGAAACCATCCTCTTGCCACTTTCGGTAGCAATCTACGATCTCACAGATTACATCCTCGCCCTCACCTAAAACAACTGCATCTAAGAATGGAGCTAGGGGCTCTGGGTTGAAGGCGCAGGGGCCCCCTGCAATCACCAGGGGATGCTTCTCTGTGCGCTCTTCAGTGAAAAGGGGAACTTTCCCCAAAGAGAGCATCTGGAGCACGTTTGTATAGGAGAGCTCATACTGCAAGGTGAAGCCTAAAATTTGAAATTCAGCCAGTGGCCTGTGGCTTTCCATGCTAACCAGCGGTAGATTTGCTGCTTGAAGCTCCCTTTCCATATCGAGCCAAGGGGCAAAGGCCCGCTCCACAGCCACCCCTGGTTTTTGGGAAAGGATCTGGTAGAGGATCTTCAGACCCAGATGGCTCATGCCTACCTCATAGACGTCTGGGAAGGCAAGACAAACAGCCAGATCACCCTCACTTGGGGTCTGGTTCCATTCGCCGCCGATGTAGCGGGCTGGTTTTTCCACTCTGCTTAAAATAGCGTCCCACATTTTTTGATCGATCAAAATTCGTTCCCTCCAGGACAAGGGTCCCTTTTCTAGAATTATACCACAGATTGCCGCTTCTGCATACATATGAAAAACCCTTCCCCCAAAGGAAGGGTCAGAGCAATAGTTCCAAGACCTGAATTTTCGTGCCGCCCTGGAAAAGTGCTTCCAGAATCTGGGCCTCCCCCACTACCCCCCGGATCTGGAGGTTCTCTGTAACCACTGTAACTAGGTGATAGGATCCTGGGGCAAATTGGGTGATGACTTTCTCCAAGGGCGTGGCTCCTTCTGCCACAAGATGTCGGGCCAGAAGCACCTTTTCTGAGGCAAGTTCCTCTTGTTTGTGGAGTAGATAGCGAAAATGTGAGTAGGAGGCAAATCCTGCCTCCTCTCGGGCTGCACAATAAAGATAAAGGCAGATGGGCAAGAACCCAGGAGAAATGCCCCACAGATACCAAGCGGCAAGGGAGAGGGCAGCGGCAACAGCTGCGGCAAGCTGACTCCCTCGGGCTACTTTTTCTGTGGCCGGACGAAAGCCTAGCCTCCGGCTGAGGGCAGCACGTAAAACTCTTCCCCCGTCTAGGGGCAGGATGGGCAGGAGATTGAAGAGGCCTAAGCTCAGGTTGCCACTGATCATCAGCTGTGTCCATTGTCCTGCCTCAAGAATGCCCCGCTCTCGCAAAAAAATACAGAGCCCGCCCAACGCTAGGCTCCACAGGGGTCCTGCTATGGCCACAGCCATTTCTGCTTTGGGACGAAAGAGCAGGGGAAAGGAGACCTGGGCTCTACCGCCGAAGGGGAAAAGTTCAATTTTCTCCACTGGGAAGTGCAAGAGAATGGCCACTGCTCCATGGGCAAGTTCGTGGAGGAAGACCAGAGAAAAAAGGATCAAAGCCTGGGGGAGTAGTCCGGCTATGGCAAAGAGACAGAGGGAGATTAAAAAAGAGCTATGAAGGAGGATCTGGATCCCGAAAATCCGACCGATCCACATCTCTCCTCACCACCTGCTATTTTATTAATTGTCCCGGATTTACGGCTTTGCCCTGCCTGTGGAGTTCAAAGTGCAGATGCGGTCCTGTGGCCAGGCCACTGTCTCCTACCCTGCCGATTACCTGCCCTGCACTTACCTTCTCCCCTGGTTTGACTAAAGCTTCGCTTGCATGGGCGTAGAGGGTTTGGTATTCATCCTCGTGATCTAGGACGATCTTCAGGCCATAGGTTGGATCCCGCTCTACACAGGCCACCTCCCCTGCTAAAGCCGCAAGGATAGGGCTGCCCTTTTGTGCCTCCAGGTCGATTCCCTGATGGTGCCGCCTTCCGCCTAAGATGGGGTGTTCTCTGGCCCCAAATACTGAGCTCACTTTGCCCATGGCAGGCCGGACTAACCCTGGAAGTTCTTCCTCTGTGGGGGGCAGGACTTGCCAGCTGCCCTCACGCAATCCCTCGAAGAGCCTACGGGCTTCCTCAATGGCGCCTAGGTAGTCGTAGTCAGCGCAGAGGATGGCACGAAACCACATTTGGGCACCTGGCGCCTGAGTCCAGCCCATGGTTTTGGCTATCAAAAAGAGACCCAAGATTAGCACTGATAAAAGTAGTTGCTTTTTCATGCTTTCCTCCCGACTGTGATAGTATAGTATATTAGGAAAGCATGGCGGATATAACGAACACCCCATTAATAAAAAGAGAGCTAGCTTTTTTCACCAAGCAAGCCCTCCTATCTTTACTAACTATGTTGCTTAACAAATGAATATCTATCTATTTGCTCAAAAATTAAAAGTCAGATACGCGCCGCGCAGCATCGCGCAGTGCTTGGAGCAAATCGTGAACTCATCATGCTCTATTGGAATATTGGAAACGTCATTAATGCAAATGCGACATGGGGCAATAAATTCATCGAAAACCTTGCCCGTGATATCAAGCTCGATTTTCCCGAAGCTACAGGTTTTTCTGTTCGCGATTTGAAACATATGGCCAAATTCGCCAGACTATATCTTTTATAGTTCCTATGCCCAACTAACCATGCATCCCAAAGTTTTACTAGAATGGATTGCTATTGAGATTTAGTTAGCTTTCGAGAATGGTAGCAGGGTTTACCTAAAACCACTTGCTCTTCTAGAGACCAAAATCAATAGTAAAGGAAATTCGCTCATAAGTCTTTTCAACTAGCTCCTGGGGATCTTCCATCACTAAAAAGTATTGCTTTGTTTTATCATATTGTTGATCTTTTAAGGTAAAGGAGAGCCTAAACATTCTTTCCCCAGGATGATCTGAGGTTAAATCCGCTATGATCACACCTTCATTTGAAATCTTATTGTCCTTATCATCAATGAAATAAATCTTCAATGTCCGCGGAATTTTTTTATCAGCGATCTTTTCGCTTTGGAAAAAATCTAGGCTGAAAATGCTGTTTGTAATTCTGTTAACGGAGCTTGTCAGTCTCACATCAACTTTTGTTACCTGACTTCTCCGCTCAACCCTACTGCCGCGTTTGTATTTAATAAGTGGAATTACGATCTCCTGGAGGCTGGCGCCACCATGAACATAGTTTTGTCCACCACCCTGGGTCTTAAAACGATTATTGGCCCTAGGAACCACGGCAGTTAGGTTGCTATCTTTGCCAAAGATATAATCAAGCTTAATGCCGATAGTGCCTGGCATCGTAGCGGGCTGCTCATAGACAAAAAAGCGCCTTTTCGCAATTAGCGGCCTTTCTCTGTCCCCTGCTTTTGTTTTATCGCTCTCGTCGAGGGGGCTTCTTCTGTAGAGAAAACCATGATCTGCAGTGATATAGACTTCTGCAGTATTGAGGCTTTTGGTTATAAGTTCAACTGCAGCCATAATTTCCGTAAAAGTATCCTCCACTGCAGTAAAGACGCGAGCTTCTGTTGCTCTGTCGTCTCCTGTAGCGTCGATATTGTTATGATAGATGTAGACATTTTTTTTGTCTCGGAAGGTATCTCGTATGCTGTTACGATCCATCGTCAGTAGCTCTTCTAATTTCATTGCAGTAGCTGTCTTGAGATTAGCTGTCAAGATTTTTAGCCGATCGTCAAAACTAGCTGCATTATTACCGTCAACTATGATTCTCTCGCCGCTTAGCTCTAACTTGCTATGGGGCAACAGGGCAGCCATGCCAAGCTGTGTGTATGAGGGGATAACTCCTTGCATAGCTGAGAGACTAGTAGTTCCCCTAAATGTTGTATTTATTTTTTGCGCTAGTTCTTGGGCTGCCTCAAAACGCAGAGCATCGGAAATAATCACAAACACACGCTCGTTTTTATTTAGCAAGGGTTGCAATAAATAACGATAAAAGTTCATTTGTTGTTCTATCTCTGCTATGGGCCACCAGTTAGCTCTCTCTTCCGCTACAACTTCTGACCACTTAACAGAGAGCTCTTGCAAAAACCAATCTGTATAGAGGTTTTCCATTTCCTCATTCAATTGTTTGAGGATTTCTCTGCTAGCTTTGCTATAAGCAAAACAAAACTTACGGTAGGCCTGATCCATTTGGAAATATTCTTCCGTATAGCGTTGCAAGAACTCTTTTGACTCCACAGCGGGAATCCCTGTGCGATACTTATCTTTGAATTCAAGCATCTGGATTGCCCAATAGATGGCACTATAAACATTTTTAAATTCAGGGTAGAAATGTGAGGTCCTTCTGCTCCGGATTAGTTCTTTATATTTCAGATATTCCTGGCCACCACCGTGGAGACTATCTAAGAGACTCCTGATCACAGCTTCGTCAAAAGCTCGGAGGAGATCTGCTCTCTGATAATCTTCTAGCTTCCAGCTCTTAAGGTACTCTCTAAGATGAAGCTCCGCTTCTACTTCATCTGCATATTTGTCATATCTTTTAGAATCATGCTTGTGGTTCATAAAGTGATCTAGGAAGACAATACAGTTTGCATTGTTGGTTTCAAATTTCTTCCAAGCATCAGGAAGCTCTCCCTGAACCACACTACCCAAAGTTGTTACTATGATCGCGAGCAATAAGGATTTTAACCTTTTTTCACCGGTATAATTGTATTCCTTCTCTACCAGTTGCCAAAACGTATCTAGATCTCCAAATTTTACAATCTGCTCCCAAATCGTGTTGGTTTCCTCTTCCAGGGAGTCGATCAAAATTGCTCGCAATGTGTCCTCAAAGTTGAGTGATCTTTGCTTTGCCAAAACTGCCAAAATAGCTTTGTCTATGCGCTCTTCGTCATGATAATCGCCGATCAGTTCAGAGAATCTCGCAGTACGCTCTTTGCTGTTGAAGAATTTTTCATATTTCCTGAAGAGGGGTCTTAGCGATTCTCCTATTACCCCCAAATTTGTCATAATCAAAGTGACCTTATCGGCGTTAAACTCCGTTGAATACAACAATGTATCCAAGAGCCAATTGCTGTATTCAGTTGGCTTCGGATAGGGTGAGTAGATTAAGTAGTTGGAATCAGGATCGAGAACTTCAAGGGTATATTTTGTGAGAAAGTTATTGTTCTCCTCTAGCCTCCAGAGCTTGGCATTTTCTAGAGAAAGATGCTCTATCTCATCTAAAAACTCGGCCTCGGGATCATACCAGAAGATCAAATGACGCTTTGCTCCTGGCTTCTGGGGCTCTGCGAACTTTTCTTCTAGTGTACGTTTTATTTGCTCCACATTCATTTTTTCACCTACATTTTAGCTAACACATCTTCAAACTTAGCATAGTTCGTAGCTACTCCATCATCTAGGTCTAGCTCAAGGCGCCTATCAGCAAGGTGGTGGATCTCCTCATCATATTTTATCAGGTCCGCAAGTTCCCTTTCCAATTCCCCAAGGCGTCGCTCTATCTTCGTTTTCTCTCCCCCAGGTAAGTCTGTATACTGCAGCTGAACGAGTCCTGATTGTTCTGCTATCAGCTTATCTTGTAGTTTATGAAGATAATCTGTGCGCACTCTCGCTACTGTATCTTGATCGTACCTGTGAAGATAAACCAAAGCATTGAAGGTTTCGTTCTCTGATCTAAAAAGCCAGTAGATCGGTCTTTTCTGATAGGTCTTGACATGATCTTTATAGAAGTCTTTGAGGAAATATCTTCTGATGCACTCCCGCGGGCCCTCTGTTCTGCGCTTGTCGAGGGTGTCTGCGATATATTCGAGGTTTTCCCACAAGGTAGCTTCGCCAAAGGTAACCCGAACAAACTCCACAAAGCGCTCCACAATATCATCAGCGAAATAGTCTCCAGCTGTTAGGGGGATAATGCCATCTTGCGAAGGTAGAAAGGTCCGATAGCGTTCTGGCTCAAAATCGCCGCCAGCATAGACGAGTCCTTCTTCAGCTAATGAGTATCTTCCCATCATGCAGCCTACTGCAAAGGAGATGAATGATTTGATATCTCTTTCCCGATCCGCTTTGCTTACTGTAACGTCTGCATCTGGCACGTCTGGTGTTAGTTCGTCTTCTAGGCCGTAGATCTCAATGAACAGCTGGTTTAGTTCCTCTTCATGGGCTTTAAGTTTAGAAAACTGTTCCTCTGCATGCTTTTCCCAGTTAGCGAAGGCTTCTTTGATTGTAGTTGCACCTTTGCGATGGCCAAGCAGAGGGTGCTGGGTAAAGTTCCAGGATGTTTCAAAAGAGTCCCAGTCACGCTTGGAGATCTCAATACACTGCTTTGCTAAATCATCAATAACTTCTTTCCTTTTTTCATTAACGATTATCGGCAGGGAACGGACATTGCCGGCTTGGAAATTAAGTGTTGGGTTTAGGCATCCCAATAGGGAAAACGCAAGCTTGCTCGTTAAAAAGGCTGTAAAATACATGATTTCATTTTGAGGTGGGAATAAAGAAGAGCCAGCAACATCAAAAACAAAGCCTTTGGGTGTATAGCGCACCCCAAAATTTGACGAGCTCACAAAAGACCAGGTGATCCCTTCCTGAAAATAAAAATCACTTCCAGGCAAAGACCTAGATTGGCCTCTTGCCTCACGGTATGCCGCTATTTCCGCACCTGAGTTTGCAAAATTAACTACGTACTCCTGATTTCCATACCATTTCCGAAAAGCCCCTCCCTTGTTATAGGGAAACCATTTCCGGTTACTTTCCTTTGCTTCTCTTGTAGAGGCCGCACGGGTCTGTAAATTGAGGAAATCAACCTCAAACCATAATTTGAGAAAGTAATCATTATTGCAGGTAAACAAACCAACTTGTACTTCTGCTAAACTTTCAAGTTTGGGGCTCTCTTTGAAGATAGACACTACTTTATCAGACGCCCAATATGCAATTGGCGAGCCTGCTATATTTCCAAACTGCTGTTGCTCAAAGGTATATAACTTATCTTTCTTTAGAAAAGCTTTTTCCTTACCCTCAGCATTTTCATCAACTAGCCTAGAGTAAAGACCTCTATAACCACCAACTGCTGTGTTTCTCAGTACAAAGGCAGTGCTTTGGACCTTTTCACCGCCAATATCCTCAAAGGCACGCGGTCCCAGATGCAGCATCGAATCGATAAAAGTAGTATCTAGGACTTTCAAACGAAGCTCCTCATAAGTACTGATAAACATCCATGAATGCTGATTGATTGTGGCCATGAATTTTCCTGGCTTTGTCATGAGCAGAGACCTTTCCATGAAGATGGCAAATAAGTCTCTTTTCGATAATGGATAGTTCTTCTTTACAAACTTAGACAACTCAGGATTCATTCCCCTATTGCCCATATATGGAGGATTGGTAATGACCAGATCATATTTTTGCGTCAACAATTTTGTTTGGGCAAGGAGATTGCGCAAACAAACTAAATCGCCCTCTTGGATTTGGGCAAACAAATAGTTCCCTTGCTGTTCTAAGGTAGAGATGATCTTTTGGACAGGCTCTATTAGAGCGGGATTGGGCTCTAGAATTGATCCATAATTTTTTGCATCCTTGTAAAAGCGCAGAAAGTCTCTAAGCTCTTTTACTTGTGGCTTACTTAACTGTCCAGCAATTCTTTCTAGATCCAGGTTGTTACTTTCCTGGATCGAAACGATATTCAACTGCAGCTCTTGCTCAAATACGGATTGAGACTTACTCCGAGCTTTCATCAACAGAGCGAAAGAGGCCAGTTGAGCAGCCCTGTCATCGATCTCAAGACCAAATAAATTGTGCTCCAAGATTAACCTTGGTATCTCTCGAGCCAAATAGCCCCGTTCCTGATAGATCTCATAAAATACATCAAAGGCATAGACTAAGATATGCCCTGAACCACAGGCCGGATCCATCAGAGTTATCTCCTCTGGCTCTAGGTTAGCGCGCAGAGTTTCCAGCTGCTTCTTTACTTCTTCGTCTTGCTCTCGAGGTTCCAAATAATAAGGCATCTGGGACTGAAGCTTTGAGTCGGGATTCGACTCTAGCCACATTCTGCCTAAAGAGTTCTCTACCAGATATTGCACAATCCACTTTGGCGTAAAAAGCTGAGTTGCAGCAGGAATGTTTTCCTTGGTGATCTTCTTATTTTTCTTCAGGCCAGCAAATACCTCATCTTTTTTCTCTGAAACATAGTACTGATAAAGCCAACCGATAATCTCAACTTCTTGCCAATCCTCCTGGGGAATGCTGGTAACCAGCTCGCGGATCACCGAGCCTTCCTCTAAGAGATTGCTGGGAAAGAGAAGCTCAGTATAATTATCCAGCCTTTCAAAAAGGAAGGGGAGAATCTTATTGAGTGCATTGCACTGGTGGATCAACAAGTTTTTAAAAAGCCCCTCGTTATCATTGGCATCAAGATACTCATAGATCACATTTTTATCAAGTCCTAGATCAACATTGAGTGCTTCGCGAATCAGATCTGGCTCTACCCGGCCCGGATCGCTCGAAGAAAGCACCCTAATTCCAGACGGCAGATAATTATTCACTTCCATAAAACGCAACGCAATAAAGCGGTTGAACCAAAGATAGGCTACCTCTTCCATCACCTGCTGGTAACCTTTGGTCTTTATTTCTTCAATTAACTGATCCCGCTGCTGTGCAAAAACCTTGCTTTGGGGCTGACCTCTTAAGATAAGATAACCACCAACTTCCTCAAGGGGGAGGATCTGATCCGCGCCGATCCCGATTTCGAATGCTTTCTGCGTAACTTGCTCAATTAATTTTTTTCTAGCAGCAACTGCAAATTCCCTAATTGCTCTTTTGTTCATTCAAATACCTCCAGTTAGGAAAGAATTATCTCAACATCATCGCGATAGTAAGCTTTAAGCTTAGTCGCTAGTTCAACGATGAATTTATCAAGATCAGCCTCATTTTTTATCACCACAGTAGAGCCGATAAGATCCTGCAGTCTGATGGATTTAATCCTTTTGGCGCTAGGCTTTTCCTCAAACGCATCAGACGCCTCCTGGGCTAATTGCTGATTGATAAGATCCAATGATCTCTGCTTTAAATTCCGAGATTGTGTGGCCATAGCAACGGCTTTATAAAAATTATCAACTGTCTCGATTCTCTGCAGTAGATCCCGAAAGGGAGCTCGAAGTTTATCGGCAAATGAAGCTTCAAACTCGTATTTATCTATAAGCCTACAGATCTCCTGATAATCCTGCTCTATACCTTCTTTTATTGGTTGTGCTTCATTCTCTAGTAATAAAATAAACCTTTCATTAAACTTTTCTCTCAAACCTGGAAGCTGTGTTATTTGGGAATAGGGTCTCGGGGATTCAACAACCTGTTCAATCTGTTTGACTATCCCGGCGATCTCACCCTTAGCTGCTATATACTCTGCATTCTCTTGATATAAAGCAAGAATCCTCAGGGCATCATCAAAATGTCTTTTTTGATTTTTAAAAAATCCTTCTACATCCTCAAACTCGCGGAGCAGCTCTGAGAGCTCTTCCTTCTTCTCTCCGAGGAGCTGATAAAAAGAAGACGGTTCCCTTTGAGAAAGGAGTTTTTCAAGCAGTGCGCGGCTTTTCAGCAGTACACGTTTGCCAGGATAAGCAACCTCACGATAATAAACCTCATGTTGAGCTAGCAATTGGAGTTTCAAGGAAATTTCTTCTTTGAGCGCTAGCATTAAGCTATCTTCATCTTGGGGTAATGAAGCACGCCCAAAAACAGCTCTACCGATGCTTCTAGCAGTGGAAATAAGTTCCGGGGAAAGCTGAATGCGTTTGGTGATAATTAGCTTGTCAACTTCGGTTCTTTTGGTTAAATAACCCAGTAGTTCCCTCTGGTGTGCACTTAGATATTCGCCACAATACTGCAGTTTTATTTCTTGAGCTTTGAATAAACTAGCCACTACAGCTGCGATATCTAGTTCCTTCCAACCGTAGGGAATAGCAGAAAAACGATTGATCACCATTTTCATGGAAGTTTTGAAATTACGGTCATCGTTCTGAGCAATATAGGCTAATACTTCATCTAAAGCTAGTTGATTGATCTCTTGATTGCCTAAAACCATTTCTCTTTTATTCTCAGTTAAGATTTGTGCCAGATCGCTATTGGTCTTGATGCTCTTATTAATATAGTCTAGCTTGCTATAGATTCCTTCCACTAAAATCTTAAATGCTCTCTCGATTTTTTCCTTAGGCAGCTTGGTGGTAATCTCTCGCTTCTCACCTTTTATATAAATATCTGCCTGACTGAGGCTTGCTTCTAAAAGGGTTCTTGCTCTGCTCTTTCTACCCACCAATTCCTGCATTTTACCATTAATAATTTCGATAATATGTTTTGCCTGTTGAGCAGAGGCATTTCTAGTGATGTAGGTTTCAATCTTGAGGATATCTACGATCTCCTCGAGAAAATCATCAGCCGCTGGCAACTTTACGATTACAGAGGTTCCATCAAAGGATTTAAGCTTGCAATCTTCATCTCCCAGCTCTGCGTAACCATCGTAATAGGGAGTGATAATATTGATGGAGATTTGAGCATCTTGAACGCCTCGACCGCGCTCATCTATGCGCTGATTGAAAGAAAAGCTATACTCAGAATTATATTGGTAACGATTGTTTTGGTAGATCTCATCGAAAATTAACTCACCGACGCTGCTGGTAATTGTGTGGGGATCAATACTAACCCGCTTAATCTCGCGATTGATATTTTGTTCTTCGTCAGTGAGGAAAATATAAAAGTCTCCATTCTTCTGCACAAGGGTCTCCCCTACTAGTTTGCGCAAAGACTGCTCAATCTTTTTCTTCAGGGCAAGCTTATCCTCGTCTATACTTGTTACCATTAAAGTTACCAAATTATCTACTTGCGCTGGCATCTCTTTGAGATGTTTTATTAAAAAAAGCAGTTTAAGCACCTCAACATCATAGCTATTGAGATTGCTATTCTCTTTTGCTTGCGCGATAACTCTGCTCACAGCTGACTCTAAAAAATCTTCTATGGAATCGTAGAAACAAGCAAAAGGGATCAGTGCACCAAGCGAGCTTGCTAAATACTGCTTAGCTGCAAATTGGAAGGCACCGAGTAGTGAACGCTCGCCTTTACTTAGATGTTTACCCGAGGCTCCTTGCTGTCTGATAGAGGTGAGTACCTTTTGCAGAAGATTGAACTGGTAGGGAACGAAGGGATAAACCTCGCTGAAATCACTTGCATCAGCATAATTTTTCATCTCTGCGGTTCCTTGACTGAAGGTAATTAGGTTCCGTAAAACTGCACTTTTATCCCTGTAGAGAAGGTCCAGAGTCTGGTGAGCTACCTGGGTCTTTTCAAGAAGACGTCGCTTGATTACCTCATCAACATTAGCGCTGGAGAGACTGAGTCTGGTGTTGAACCTACCTTGAATCTTAGAAAAGTCCCTACCTGTAACGTCCATCTTAACTATAGAGTCGATATCCTCCTGGGAGGTAACGAGGACCCAGGCCCTGCCACGGCAATAAGCCCCCAAATCCTCCACAACTGTTTGCAAATTGAGCATCATCTGGGTATTATCACCAATATACTGGCCCATTTCGTCTACTAGAAAAACAACATGGTGGTTATTGCCTTTTTTATCTATGTATTCCTTTACGCTCCGGGCAAAGTTTTCAACGCTTAAAGAAATATTCTCATCGCCCCTATTAAACCAATCTTTGGCTGATTCCTGACTCATCCCCCGTACCCGCACCAGGGCTTCTACAACTTTATCTCGATCAAAGAGTACTCTTCGTCTTCCCTCCTCCCACTGGATTCCAGTGAGTTCTTTCATGGTAGCTTTGAAAGCAGGATAAAGTCCTTCTCTCTCCAGCTGGCTTTCCATTTCAGCAATCCAGGGTTTATCCCCATAAAAACCCTGCATCTCATAGAAGACTTTATAGAAAACTTGGATAATCGCCTCTTTGGTATTTTTTGTGTTGTAGATGCTCTTGGAATCAATATTGAAGAGCATAACATCTGTAGGCACTTCCCCAGCTCGTTTAATATTTGCCAAAACTAGGGGATCGCTGATCTTGTCCTCGAAAAAATCAACAGCTCTTCTATCTCCCACTTGTTTGTTCTCTAACAAATAGGATAAGATCTTGAGGAAATGGCTCTTACCTGAGCCAAAAAAGCCTGAAATCCAAACACCCATCTGATCAGTGTAACTGCTAATTCCTTTTTGATAGGCCTGAAAAAAGGTACTAAAGTGTCTGGCAAGCTCTTTAGTAACAACATATTCACTGAGCTCTTGGAGCGTATTTTCTTGGTCTGTTTGTGTTACCTTGATTACCCCTTGAATATCTCTTTCAATTGGTTTTTGAAACATTGAGCGAATTTCCATGCTGCTACTCCTCCCTACTTAGCCACCAGGGGAAAGGCACGATAATAATTGTCATCATCTATTTTACCAAACAGGCGCAGACCTGTGCCATCAAAGATGCCAGGGAAAAACATGACAACTGGAATGTTCTCAAGTATATGATGTAAGTTATTTAAAATGTTGTGGGAGCGCACAATAGGCCAGACTTTACCTATGCCTGTTAAAAACACTATTTGAGATTCTTCTGTCTTTCCATCAATCAAACTTACATAAACCTCGGGACTTGCAAGATCGCGGATTGCTTCTAAAATGTATTCTGATCCCCTTTCAGCTTCTAAATTAGCTATCTGTTCGAGCACTCTTTCGCTTTTTAAGATCCCAAGGAGCAGCTCATAGAGATCAAATTCGATGATCTTGGTAGGTGAGGTGTTGGTATTGAGCTTGTCCTTTAAAAACTTAACATGGTCTCTGACAACTAGTTCTTCTTTAGGATCATAATCGAAGATATAAAAACCGATGTCGTTTCCTAGGCCCTTGCCTGCTAAAAACGACTCCCCTTGGATTAGATCTAAGATTTTATCTAATCTTTCATGGATGTCCAACACTTTATTCCTCCTGTGATCATACTGAGAAATTGCCTCTCTCCTCTTTGCTTGAGATGATCCTCAAGGGGAGCTTCTATAATAGGTGGTGTAAGTTCGTATTTTTCACTCATCAGGCCTGCATCCAGCAAGATTTTTGTAAAAACTTGCTTTAGCTTAGCGATTGTATTTTCTGTCCACTGAGCAACATTCTCATTTTGTTCTGCTTTGCTAGTAAAAAAACGATTAAGATCTCGTCTCTGAAGTCTTAGCTCTCCTAGAAGCAGCTTTTCTCCATAGGTTTCCCGTAGAAAATCGTAAAAGAGACGGTTGGTTTTAGCGATACTGTATAGAACTATGAGTTTGCTGGTTTGGACATATCCACTAATACACAGCTTAAGTAAAGTGGAATCCAAGATTGCTACCCTTCTCATAACTGCGGGCAAGACCTTATTTACACTTTTTCCGGTTTTGTATTGAAAAAGGTTCTCTGCTTTGACCTTATCTCTAATCTCTTTGTCTGATAGCCCTAACATTTTAAGTTTGGCAACCTGTTTGAATTCAAAATAAAGAAACGGCTCTCCTGTCATTGTGGATGAATAAAGTCTGCTTGACATGTAATTTTTGACTCCTCTTTCAGGATCTCACATCATTATTATATTCTTGACAAGCCCAAATAACCCTTCTTCTTTTCTAAAGTCTCGCATCCTTGCCTCCAATAATATACAGCGTCAAGGCACGGATTGGATCTTATTGGCAAAGCCGAAGTTCTTGGCAGGAATCCTCATGTCAAATTCTAGTTTGTATTTTTGCATATATAAAGACTAATGCAATACTTAACACGCAGCATTCTTTCAATCTCCCATCGCAGCGTCAGCTAGGATTATTTATTGACCAATAAGAAGGCCTGCAGCTAAAGAGGGTTAGCAACTATCAGTGCCATAAGATAGCTATACTAGTAATGGGATCCATATCTACCATCAGTCCACCATAATGAACGACGTAGCTTGCTTTTGTGCGCTCTGTGATCCTGCTCTCAACATCTCTCGGGTTTGTTGTATGTATGATTCCACTGAAAAAAGTGTGAGATCCTCTAGAGCGAAATGATGCCAATTTCTTCCTTGCTTGGGTTATTGTCGTGTTAGTCTTGAAATACTATTTTAGCCATTTTAGGTGGCGATGATTGGCATCTTTGCAGATATGACGTCTTCTTCCCCGTAAATTTTTAGTTTGGCAAGTTCCCACCACATTCTTTACAGAAATGACCACGCTATTTTTACTTCTTGCTCATTAAAATCCACCTTTAGTATTTCCCACTACAGCTTATGTTTTCAAGACCTTGCTCGAAAATGCGTTATTAGTTACATCGTATCAATTTGCATCAAGTTATGCAAGCGGGGGTTATTTGGGTATATTGTTCGGTTTAGATATTTAAAATCCCTAAGATCCAAATCTTAGGGATAAAAATGCAGCTGTGTTGCAAAAAACGAGGGGAACACTACATCCCGCAGAAAACTGTTTCCCAAAGGGCCATAAGAACGCTTGAATGCTAAGACCATCGCTGTTAAAACTCGATCCCGTTTTGGTATGGTTTATTGCAAAATAAATCCAATTCTGGTTTCTCAAACTCACAAGCTCGCCACAACATCTTCTTTTTATTTAGGAAGAACATATTTCTTGTTTTTACCGCGCCCTAAAATCTTTATCAGGCCTAGCTCTTCCATTTGCTTCGAAATATTATAAGCACGTGTTTGTTTTATATCAAGTAGCTCCATAAGTTCGGCATCGTTCATCGTTCCGTATTCGGATATATAATCCAATACCCTTTTCATTTGATCGGTTATTTTCGACACTGTTAGGTTCGCCCCATAAATAGGTCCCCTATGTTCCTCAGCAACCCCTTTCCTGTGAAAATTAATGTTTGGTAAGGTGAACCGGAATACATTTTCCGAAACCGATATTTGGGGTTCTACCCCAAAATCAGCATAAAGATCAAATATTCTACGAATACCTGTCCCATAAGCTTCAATATGTTTTAGTCTAAAGAAGACTTGGGCAAGTTTGGCGTTTCGCGGTTGTGAAATACCCAAAATAATATCATTTTTTGATAAGCCGGGTGGAAGGCCACCAATGGAGACGAATTCCATACGTTCCTTATTAATATTAATGATTATGCTTCCACTATAGCTGTAATCCCGATGAATAAGGGCATTTAGTAAGCTCTCCCGGATAGCTTCAGGCGGATAATCCATAGTATCGAAACGATTTAGCCCCCGGATAACCGAAGCGGTTCGATTATTTAGCATCAGATAGTCATAGGTTTGGTGTAGCTGTTTAAAAAGAGAACCACCAAATTCACGCCGATCTATAAAAATTGTATTGGCTGGATCATCAAAAACTGCTACCTTAACAGTATGGGTGCATTGATCAGAAAGTAGCAAAGCAAGATTTGTAAAAAGGTATTTTTCGGCGTTGCGTAAACCTAGGGAAAGGTATTTTTCTTCGGAGAATGGTACCCCTCTATTTCTAAATTCTTCTTGGGCCGAATTAAAAGTTAAATCTTGGTTCATACTTCTTGCATCTTCAAATATATCGCCATCGGAGTATTTAATAAACCGGCGGATCTGTTCCCAGCTTGCTTGAACAGCCGATGAGCCCTGTCTAACATAAACACCCGAAGGCTTCATTCCGTTCTTTTTTAGATAATAAGGTTTAGCAGAACCTTCGTTCACCGTTATCTTAATAATGTCGTTAGCTAGCAATTCGTAGCTTATAAACATAGCAACATCCGGAACAATAGTATCTCGAATAATATTTGTAAGCCTTGTGTAGGTTTCATCAACCTCTAAAACCCCTATTTCCTTCCCTTGATCATCAATTCCGATATAGATGGTGCCGCCTGTTGTGTTAGCAAACGCAACTACTTCCTTGCCAATATCATCTTTCAGCATTGCTTTAAACTCAACAAACTCGTTCTCGCGAAGCATCAATAACCCTCCTTCAGAAACGCTTTTTTCAATCTCAAAAAGAGTATAACATGAAAATTCACCCCTGGCAAGATGATTTTCATCCATAGTGGTGAAAATTCATATTCGGCTGTTGATAAGCGAACAAAATCTCCAGTTTTATCCCCCAGCTTCCACGAAAAGGGAGCTTTATATTCTCCTTTGTCCGATCATCCTTCGCGACGGATAGTTCAAGAAACTTATCAGCTCATGGCACCTTCTTGCAACTGAGTTAGCCCTTATACAATTGCTTTAAAAAATTAAGTAGGGTGACGCTAGGTGATCAACCAAGCGTCATCCCTCTTTCAGAACCGTGCTTACGGACCGCGTACACGGCTCCTAGTAAAACTTCAGTTGTCTGGATAATAAATTTTACCATATCTGCAATGTACGTATCTAGGATCAAAGACTGGGTTTCCCTGGCGTCGATCATGTTCCCTGTTCCAGATACTCTTTAACTGCCCCTGGCATCTCGCCTACCACCAGGTAGGTTTTATATAGTTCCAAAGCCAAATGGGCTGTTTTTGATTTATAAGTCCGGAAAAATATGTAGTTAGGTTTCTTTCTTGACTTAAGGTTAGTTTTGGTATAAAAAAGCCTTTGGGCTTTTACCCAAAGGCCTTCTTCTTTTAAAAAACTTATCTTCAAGTTTTGTCTAGGCTATGTTCTTTTCTATACTCCGATGGAGTTTTACCAGCATACTGCTTAAACACTCGGGAAAAGTGATTGGGGCTTTCATACCCCACCAAGTTCGCAATCTCAATAATCTTCCACTCTTCATGAATAAGCAGATCCTTGGCCTTTGCAACCCGAAATGAAGTGATGTAATCGCCTATTGTCTGTCCGGTCTCTTGCCTGAATAGCTTCGAGAGATAACATGAACTTATATGGGCAGTTGCTGCCAGATCATCTAATCTGAGATTTTCCAGATAGTGATCTGCAATATAGTTCTTCACGATCCTGATGTATTGTTGCTCGTTTTCCCGCTGGAGCAATAGTAGCTTATCCTCTTGTTCAAAAACGTAACCTGCAACCAGCTCCAAGAGCTTCAAAATTGATTGCAAGCGATCAGGGGAGATCACGCGAGTAGCATAATAGCAATTCTCAAGTAATTCCCAATCCCAGTCTCCTATTTTTCCTAATCTCGCTTTGGCTTCTTGAAAACCTGAGGCTGTGGGCCTTTCAAGCAAAATTTGGCCTGCAGCAATATTGGCAACATGCTGCTTTCGAATCACAACTGGTACCGCAATATCCGTCAGGCCCGCATGGCACTGGTAGACATGTGCCTTTCCTTGTTCGAAAGCTTTTTTTCCTCCCCTGCGAGCCGACTGTACACAAGCACGGTAACCTTCAGGAGTGCTTCTGACAATCCGACAAAAAGGATTAAGATCGTCGGGGGTAGAGTATGCCATCTGCGCCTGGCCATCCACAGAGTTATAGTCCACAACCAAGCCCGTCAAATCAAAAAAGAGTTTATAGAATTCTTTCAGGACGGTCAGTTTGGAGATATCCTCAAACTTAAGGCCAGTACCACTAGACATCCATCTACCCCCTCGGAGTCTATTTTCTTACCTTTTCCGCTGCATTTCTAATGCCCTGGATCATATTGTCCAAATCCTCTTTTGTATGGCGAGGATGCATGGGCAAGTTAAGCTCTCTTCGATAGAAGAACTTCTCTGCGATAGGACAAAGGTTATCAGCATAACCCAGTTTTTTGAGGGCAGTGAAATGGTACGTTGGTTGGTAGTGCAAAATTCCCTGCACCCCTTCTTCGCGGTAGAGGACTCGCATAAACTCATCGCGACTAGCTCCAAGCTCTTCCTCTTCTACGCAGAGGGTATAGAGGTGATAGACATTCTTATATCCCTCTAGATCTGGATTCGGAGTTAAGCCCTTGATGTCTTTGATTCCTTCGTTTAGATAAAGACTAAATTCTTTCCTCTTCTGATTTAAGTAATCTATCTTCTTCAGCTGCGCCCGTCCTACTGCGGCTTGGGCCTCGTTCATCCGGTAGTTATTCCCCCACTTTCCATTCCAATCCACAACATCGAAATGGGAGGGAATCCAATAATCTTTTTGATTTTCCCAATCTTTCAAGTTCATGCAACGCAAGTTCTCTATACCCGGCACAAAATCATCACGGTTAGTTGTGATCATCCCGCCCTCGCCGAGGGTGGTCATGTTCTTCAGAGAGTGGAAGCTAAAACAGCCCACATCGCCTATGGTACCGGCCTTTCTACCCTTGTACTCTGCACCAGGCGCATGGGCACAGTCTTCCAGCACATACAGATTATGCTTCCGTGCCAGCTCCATAATGGGATCCATATCAACCATCAGTCCACCATAGTGAACTACGTAGATTGCTTTTGTGCGCTCTGTGATCTTGCGTTCAACATCTGCGGGATCTATGTTGTAAGTATACGGATCTATGTCTGCATAGACAGGGGTAGCGCCTTCCTTTAGAATCACAAGGGAGGTGGCAATAAAGGTATTTGGGGTTGTGATTACCTCGTCTCCAGGTTCGAGTCCAAACAGTTGACTTGCCACGTGCATGGCAGTTGTACAGTTGGTAACAGCATAAGCATGTTTTGCCCCGCAGTATTTTGCAAACTCATTTTGAAATCCAATTACCTGGGGCCCCATGGTTAGAGAATCCTGCTTCATCGCAGTGAGCACTGCTTTTTCTTCTTCCTCATCATAGATGCTACCAAAAAAAGAATATGGTACCTTCAAGACAACATCCTCATCAACCTTATAGCTACTGGTGATTCCGCCTTCAGACTCTTGACCTACGTTAACTTTTCTACTCATAATACTAAAATCCTCCTTTGAGCTTTATTCAATAACAAGCACTGCCCTGGATGGTGCAGCACTTGTCCCTGTCAATTTAAGGGGCAAAACAATTAGTCTGCAGGTTCGCGCTTTTACTTGTTCAATATTTATAACTGGCGCCAAAAGCAAAGTTCCACTGTCAAAAAAATTTTCCCAAAATCCCTGTGGACTTTTGAGATTATCCCAGCGGGGAGAATCTGCCCCGATGAGAAATGGCGACATGCTCAAAAGCCAATCCATAGCCTCGGAGGTGAAATAAGGGGCAGCTGATAGGTAAAAGTCCTCGTGCCAATATTGCCCCCAGCCTGTACCCACGATTATTGCTGTTTGGGGTTTTATCACAAAGTCGCCTAAACTGGTCTCTAATTCTTCTTGGGTAATGGGCTGCCTTGCTTCAGATCTAGCAGCTACATTGATAATCACTGTCTCGCGGAGAAATAAATCACGAAGCTCTATTACATCGAGGCAGATTGCATCTGGGTTGATATGAGCTGCAGTTTCCAGATAAGTACCAGTTTGTGTGCTGAGTCCTGTGATGAGGTTGGCATAGACAGCTGCCTCTACCCAAGGAGGCTGCGGGATTGGTTCGAGTTTTATTTGTGGGTATGGCGCCTCATATGACCACATGCCTGTATAGATGGGTCCTGTAATATCAATTAATACCATAAGATCGCTACCTACCTGCATTGAGTTGATGAATCAGGGCACTAAAATTCTCAACGAGCTCTTCGAAAACTTGTTTGCCAAATTCAGCAGTTGCCCTCTGGGGATATCCCATCACCCCCACCTGAATTTCTGGTTTTTGAGTGATATGAGGAATAACATACTGGTTTTCTACTGCCTTGCTTACAACCTGATATGCATCTTGATCTGTGCGCATCAGGTGAGCTAACTCTGGCTCATCCATAATAATCTCGGAGCGCACAAGTGCAGGATACCAATGGAGCATCAGTGAAGTTTCTACATAACCAGCATGAAAATCTCCCTTTTTTACCTCTTCCAAGATCAGGGGCGATAACTCAAAAAAAGGTACCACAGCAACAGCTGCGTCTTTGGCGCTTCTGCGCAAAAACATATCAGCGGCATCATACGCGGCCTTGGTATTCTCTGTGCCAGCATGCCCCAATAAAATCACAATATTTATAAAACCTTGGCCATAGAAAGATTGACAAATATCTTGTAACATCAAAGAAAAAACCTGGGGTGTGAGATCAACAGTGCCCGGGAGTGTGCCACCTGAGAAACTATAGGTAATGGGCGCTGCCACAAAACAACCTGTTTTTCGCGAGGCGGCTTTAGCAATTTCATATGCATTGATTGTGTCTGTATTCAAAGGCAGGTGATAACCATGTTGTTCTAAACAACCAACAGGAATAACTACAGTTTTATTATCAACTATTGCTTCCCGAACTTCTCTGACCGTCATCTGTTCCATCAATCTGGGCTCACCTAGCAATTCACTCACCTCCAAAAATCTACAGAGACGAAAACATGTCCCAAAAATCCTGCAGCCTTTCCTCTAGACTGAAGGGGTCATAGTCCGTGAGACTGCCCACAGTAGAGTAGCCACTGTAACTTCGACAACGCAAAGCGGAAACAAGCTCCTTTATCTCCCCGTTCCCATGCATAAGGGGCGTTAAATTTCCAGCTTTGAAACGACTATCTGTAAAATATAGATTACGGATAACTTTAGAAACTTTATTGAACGTATTGCGGAAAGGACTTTTGCCAGCTTCTACAAACCCTACCGGATCAAAAGCAAAACTAATATTCTCGCTTTTTTCGGCTTTGAGCTGTAAAAAAAGGGCCCTGACTTCTTCTGGCTCTGCAAAGGGGCCTTGTGGATCGTTGGCAATAAGTAGCCTCACTCCAACCTTTTCTAGCTCTCTTGCAAGTGTTCTGATAGCCTCTAGAATTTCATCATTTTCTGATAGCCAGCTCTGCCGGATTCGGAGTCTCAAGAACTTAGCTCTAAGGTTATTTGCAATATCCCGTAATCTTTCTGCTTGGGGAGTGAGCTTTTTATCTACCAGCGATTTCAGATCCGTTGCAATCCCGATCCCGGAGACTTCGAGCTTCTTTTCCTCTATTTTTTTGCTTAAGCCTTCAAGGTATAGATCACCATTGATCAATATTTTTGTGGTTAAGTAGTCGCTGAGCTCTATTGTATCCACGCCATAATGACTTAATATGTCGAAAGTGGCATCACTGTGGGGGGGAAAGTCAGGAATTATTGCAGCGAGGGAAAATCGTTCTTTCAGCAAAGTGCTAGCGCGGATGCGACCTTTTTGCTGCAGGCAATCCTGACAGCTTGGATTGTTGCAAAGGATAGCTGCAGGATTCTCTCGGAGTAATTTTGTTGCGTCCGAAAGCAATGCTTTGGCCTCAATTAGCCTGGTTACAGCATCGCCCACAAGCCCAAGCTTGATGATGCCAGATCTGCGGAAACGTTGATCGAGGCCAATAAAATCTCTGTGGGGTCCTGGAAACTTCTGTAAAACCTTCTCGCAAATGACGCCCTCTTGATTGCGATAGTAAAAAATTCTCTCCTTGAGAAAGGGGCAGTCTGCAAGATCCTCTGCTGTATGCAGGATTGTACATCGATCTAGGTCTACACCTAGGAGCAACACATAGCCACCTATTTCCGCGAGCCTGTAGTATGGGGTTCCAGGACCACAGGCTGATTTTGCATCTATGTGGTAGGCAAGCAGGAAATCTGCAGCTTTGCCCAAAGCCAATACAGAATGGGTAGGATGAAATGAACGCTTAACCCCAGGCCATGTACGGAAGGCTTCAGTAATCTTCCCTAAATATGATGGTGTTTGTTTCCCCTCAAAGGGAACCTGCTTGCTTCCTGCAGTCAAGGCAGGCATCAGGAGAGTACCATCTTCCCCTATCACTTCCAAAAGAGCTTCAATTACTGTCTCTGCTCCTCCCTGAACCCAGCCTAGACTACTGAGGGAAGAGTGGACCATGACTATGCCTCCAGCTTTGAGTCCACTGTTTTTAAGATCTGATTTAAGTTTATTTTTAGTGAACATTTTCATCCTAAAATCCCGAAGAAATTTATACCTACGACGGTCCCGCTAACCCAAATGCTTT
>ENA-UOOK01000816-UOOK01000816.1-fermentation-metagenome-genome-assembly--contig:-NODE-816-length-41672-cov-5.523632_pt1 | contig 41672 bp, 32 predicted proteins | sample MGYA00245777_ERZ724023 | MGnify/ENA primary metagenome ERZ724023 (study PRJEB28704, sample SAMN03018312) | fermentation metagenome | biome: anthropogenic terrestrial biome; feature: soil; material...
AACAATACAAACGCACAGCAAGTTACCCTGCTCAACCCCACAGCCACGGCGACCATAACAGATGATGATATTGCAGATTTGTCAATCACAAAAATTGCCGACAACACTTCCCCAAATGTGGGCAACAGCATCACCTTTACCATCACCGTAAGCAATCCGGGACCAAGCTCCGCCTTCTCCACAGTTGTAAGCGACATCCTTCCATCCGGTTACAGCCTAACAAGCTCATCGACATCAAATGGCGTCTGGGATTCACCAAATTGGAATATCGGGACTCTTGAAATGGGCAAGAATGCCACCCTTATTCTTAATGCCACAGTTCTTGCCACTGGAAGCTACAACAATACCGCAAGCGTAAGCTCAGCGACCACAGATAATGTTTCTGAAAATAACAGTTCGACCGTAAATATAAACCCAATTCCGGTTGTTGATCTGGTAATGACAAAGGCTGTTGATAATGCAAATCCCAAGATTGGCGAAGATATTCAGTTTACCATAGGCGTCAAAAACAATGGTCCAAGTAAGGCAAGCGGAGTCAAAATTAACGATTTGCTGCCGGATGGGTTCACCTACAAATCACATACAGGCGCCGGCATCTATACACATGAAACAGGCTTATGGGATATCGGCGAACTTAATAAGGATGCATCTGCCAATTTGAGCATTGTTGCCACAGTTAAATTGGGCAGCGAATATAATAATATTGCTTCCGCTACTGCAAACGAGCTTGATTCAAACCCTGCAAACAATCAGGCTTCAGCTTCTGTTTCAGTTCAAAATAGCGCGCCAATAGCTGCAAACGACTTATACTCAACCCCGGAAGATCAGGTTCTTACTGTTATAGCACCCGGACTGCTATCCAACGATTACGATATAGACCTAAACACGCTGACAGTCAGCGGGTTTTCTATTAGCGGGACAAGCTACAACCCCGGGCAAACGGCTCTACTCACAGGGCAAGGTTCTCTAAGCATATTTTCAGATGGGAAATTAGTATATGAGCCTGCCCTAAATTATAACGGAACCCTTCCAATAATTACTTATACCATATCGGATGGAAGTCTGACAGCGTCTGCAACGCTTACTGTGATTGTCAATCCGGTTAATGACCCGCCGACGGCCGTTAACGACAGCTACTCTACAAACGAAGATAGCCCTCTGATGATTGATGCAGCCAATGGCCTGCTGAAGAATGATAGCGATGTTGATGGAGGCGCCATTAGTGTAAGCAAATTCATGATTGGTACAACAGATTACAATGTAGGAAACCCGGTAGTCCTAACACAGGGCAGCATTACTATTAATGCAGATGGCAGTTTTAATTTTAGCCCCTCCCTCAACTATAATGGCATCCTTCCTAACATTACTTACACGATATCAGACGGAGAACTAAGTGCCTCAGCCTTGTTGAAAATCACTGTAGTAGCAGTTAACGACCCCCCGGTGCTTAATCCCGATTATATTTATACCTCGGAAGGAATAGGGCTTACCTGGAATATCCTTGCTAACGACAATGATGCCGCTGACGGAACAATGGGAGGTCTGGCACCCAATACCCTCAGCATATCCAAACAGCCCAAGAATGGCACTATCGTAATACTAGGCAACAAAAGCATCAGCTATATGCCTAATTTAGGGTTCTTCGGATCGGATACTGCTGAATATGAAATCTGCGATTTGGGATATCCGCTTCCTCCTATTTGTGTCAAGGGAAATATTTTTATTGAAGTCAGCAGACTATCACCCCATGCGATTGATGATGCCGCAGCAACAGACGAAGACTTCCCGGTAAACATAGATGTCCTGGCCAATGATATAGACCTCGATATTGAACCCTCCACCTTTGCTATAGTTACTCAGCCGACCAATGGCAGCGTAGTGTACAAGGGCAACGGTATCGCGACCTACACTCCCGACCCGGATTACCATGGCAGCGATTTTTTTACCTATACGGTACGTGATGCCACCGGACATATTAGCAACGTAGCACGCGTGGATATTACAATTACCCCTGTGCCCGATCCGCCGGTATCAACCGATAGACTATATTCGACCAAAGAGAATACATCCTTAATTATTCCTATTCACACCTTGGTTAGCGACCCGGAAGATGACATCGACTTTGCCACAATAGTAATTGAAACAGCTCCGGAACACGGCAGCATATCATCAGGCTCGCTTGTAGGCGAACTCTTGTTCACCCCTTCATCCGGCTATTCGGGCAACGACAGCTTCGACTACAGTGTGGCAGACGCAACAGGATTAAGAAGCAACACCTCTACAATAAGCATACAGATTACCGACCAGGCCCCTATCGTGGCAAACGACAACTTTACAGTAAATGAAGATATTACAAGTGAATTGAATGTGCTTTTAAACGACAGCGATCCTCAAGATAATATAGACCCTGCCTCTGTTTCGATAGTGAGCCTTCCCCTAAACGGAACAGTTACAATTAACAGCCAAACGGGGATTATCAGCTACACTTCTAATGCCGACTATAATGGCAGCGATGCCTTTGTTTATCGTGTTTGTGACCTAAGCGCATACTGTGGGGAAGCTAGTGTCAGCATCACGGTTGTGCCGGTAAACGACGCTCCTGTTGCAGTGGAAGACAGCCGAATTATACTTGAAGACAGTCCGGTATTTATAGATGTCCTGGTTAACGATTACGATATTGACAACCTTAACGACGAGCTTATTATTTCAATAGTTAGCGAAGCGACAAACGGAATAGTGCAGGTAGCCACTAATCCTGACGGCATAGTATATACTCCGAATTTGAATTATAACGGAAACGACAGCTTCCGTTACCGTATCACTGACCCGGGAGGTCTGTCGGGTGAGGCGAACGTCAACATAAGCATTACGCCCGTAAACGATCCTCCTGAACCCTCCGATGATTTGTTTAGCGGAATAAATGCAAGTGGTGCTACCCTTGATATCCTTGCCAACGATACTGATCCGGAGAATAATATTGACCCTTCCTCGGTTACGATTGTTGCAGATGCTCAGTACGGAACGATTACTGTGAATAGCAATGGGACAGTTTTCTTTCTGCCTAACTCCGACTACTTCGGAAATGATGAATTCACTTATTCAGTATGCGACAGCGACGGCGAATGTAAACAGGCCAGGGTCAGTATCTGGATTACAGCAGGGAATGGCCCGCCGCTGGCAGAAGACGATTACATAGTCCTTGACGAAGATGTGCCGGCAATCTTCAGTCCAATCAGCAACGACACAGACCCGAACAACAACATAGACGCCGGGTCTATCACAATCACAGTCATGCCTCTAAACGGAACCATAACACAGACTGATAATCCGGGAGACTTGCTTTATACTCCCAACAAGGATTTTTACGGAACTGACCGACTCGAGTATGTAATATGCGACGCCGGCAATCCGGCCCTATGTGATGCAGCCTCAGTCTATTTTACCATTAACCCGGTCAATGATGCGCCTCGTGTGGAGGATGATGTTCTTAATATCAAGGATATGTCAATCGCCTCAATCTCTGTCTTAAGCAACGACCATGAAGTTGAAGATGAGCTGATGACGGCAGTGCTCCTGACTGAGTCGCCATCGCCATACGGCGAGTTTAGCTTAACAGCCGACGGAGTATTTGAATATAGCTCATTCCCGGGTTCATATTGCAAGACTGATATAATAGAATATAAGACTTGCGATCCTTATCAGGCCTGTTCTGTGGGCCTAATATATGTTCATATTACACCCTTGGACAGCGATGAAGACGGAATTCCCGACTTTGTTGAAACAATACAGCTCGACACGGATGCAGATGGCCTTCCTGATTATCTGAGTTTTGATTCAGATGGTGACGGAATACCGGACAGCGTAGAGTCGGGAATCATCGACCCCTGTGTTGATGATACGCCGCGGGATACAGATGGTGATGGCATACCCGATTACAGAGACCTTGATTCGGACGATGACGGGATAGCTGATTCAGTTGAAGGTACAGGCGATTGTGACAACGACGGCACTCCCAATTATATTGATAAGTATGACGACTGTGGCGATCGGCTGAATATTCCGGGGCTTTTCATTCCTGATTTGGGGCCGTGGATGATACAAGGAGTTATCGACTATCCCGATAACGAGCTGGCAATTTATAATCGATGGGGAGGATTGGTGTATCAAAAATCACCCTATGATAACAGCTGGGACGGAACCACCACGATGAAACTGTACGGCTCGGGCGATCTTCCTGAGGGTAGCTACTATTATATTTTAAGGCTCGACAAAGCTATCTTCAAAGGGAGCATTTACATTAAACGCTAATAGGACAAGAATAAACACCAAAATAATGCGGCTACATATATTACATATAATTATAGTTCTAAGCTTCCTCCTTGTCCGGCCTGTTATTTTAACAGGACAACAGGATCCTCTTCTTAGCCAGTATATGTTCAACACCCTGGCCTTTAATCCTGCCTATGCCGGAACCTCAGGAATGTTGCATGCTATGATAACTTCCCGACATCAATGGTTAGGATTTGAAGACGCTCCAACAACGCAGACCTTAACTGTACACACCCCGGTGAGCACAAAGGATTTCGGGATAGGTCTGACTTATATTCATGATAAAATAGGTCCGGTCAGAACCAGCTCAGCGTGGTTTGACTACTCGTATCACCTGCGCCTGAATGAAGAAATAAACCTATCGCTCGGTCTTAAAGGTGGATTTAATCACTACAAAACAGATTTTTCTGAATTTTTAGCCGATGCATCCCCTGAAGAAATGAACTATCTCGACGCCCCTGAAGCCACTATCCTGCCCAACTTCGGACTGGGGGCTTATCTTTGGACAGAGCGCTTGTACCTTGGTCTTTCGGCACCCCGCTTACTGGAAGGAAAGCTTGACGACAACACCGATCCGGGGGCATATATCTCAAAAGAAAGACGTATTTATATATTGATGGCGGGGTATGTGTACAATATAAATGATGAACTTAGCCTGAAACCTTCGTTTATCGCCAGGTTTACCGAATCTATACCGGCCTCTTTTGATATTAACGCGATGCTGTTTTTTAAAAGCAGATTTGCTGTTGGTGCCTTTTACAGACCTTCCGGCTACATTGGCGGGATGGCCCAAATAAAACTCGACAATCAGCTAAGCATAGCTTATGCCTACGACATAAGCCTTAACAAGCTGGCTTCTGAGTTTGGAAGCTCTCACGAACTGATGATAGGCTACGAGCTAAACTTCAGGAAAGATAAAGTATTAAATCCCAGGTATTTCTAAAATGGACAAAACTGCCGACATATATACCCCTGCTTATGCCATATCAGCTGCAAAGATGAGAAAAGCCATGAAGCTAATAGCCTTAACATTAATGCTGCTTGGACTTAGCGGACTTGTTGCGGCTCAAAGCCGAGCCTTAACAAAAGCTGACGATGCCTTTGAGCGCTTCGACTACAGCCTGGCTCTCAAAAGATATAATAAGCTGGATGGCAAAAGCGAGTCACGATACTATGTAACAAAAAGGATAGCCGACTGCTACCGCTTGTTGAACATGCCGGTCAATGCACTTGAATGGTATGAGAAAGCTATTGAATTTCATGATGTTGATGCAGAAACATATTACCATCTGGGGCAAACTCTTCGTGTCCTTAAAAGATATGAAGAATCAGACATTTACCTGAACCGCTTCAGGGAAATTACTCGTACCCAGGCTCCGCAACAAGGACTTTCGCCCGGGGAATTCCTCATGGCAGTGAAATCTGATTCAGGCAGGTATGAAATTATTCCGCTCAATATAAACAGCGAATATTCAGAGTTTGGCCCCGCCATACTCGACGGAAACAAACTGGTATTTTCCTCCAATCGTCCCGGGAAATCCGTGATACGACAGCTCGATTCCCGCAATAATTTGCCGTTTTTCGGACTATTCGTTTCGGAGCTCAGCGACCTTAGCACAGCCACTTACCCCCTTCCCTTTCTGCCAAAAATTAAAACAGAGCTCAATGACGGACCTGTAAGCTTCACGGCAGACGGCCAAATGTTATACATAACCCGCAACACAACTGCGACACAGGAAGGATTATCCGAGCTGGATATATTCTCATTAAATCGCAGGGACGGGAAATGGTCAAGCACCCTGGCATCATTACCCCTCAAAATTAAGGGCTACTCCATTGCGCATCCTGCAGTTTCGCCGGATAATCAACGACTGTACTTCAGCTCTGATATGCCCGGGGGATATGGAGCGAAAGACTTATACTACAGCGAACTAAGGGGAGGATTCTTCTCCCAGCCCGTCAATCTGGGGCCGGATATCAACACTGCCGGCAATGATGTTTTCCCTTTTGTGGATAGTGCCGGACGGCTTTTCTTCGCCTCTGATGGTCTGCCGGGACTGGGAGGTCTCGACATTTTTATGACTATACCCGAGGGACAGAACTTTTCCAAGCCCTATAATTTGGGACCGGGGATAAACACAGCTTACGACGATTTCAGCATAGTAATAAAAAGCGATGACAGTGGAGGGTATTTCTCATCCAATCGACCGGGCGGTGCGGGCAGCGACGATATATACGCCTTTAAAACTCTTAAGCCTCTCCGTTTTACTCATATCCTTGGAACTATTATGAATCAGCTTACCGGCGAGCCTGAAGAAGCAGTCTCAATATCCGTAATAAAGCAAAACGGCATAGTAGTAGCCAATATTGAAAGTGACGAAAAGGGAAATTATTCACTCCATCTTTTAAGCGATGAGGAATATACTATACATTTTAGAAAACGGATGATGCAGGCTGTCGAAAAGTCGCTGACTCCTTCCGAGATGAAGGCTTTCAGCACTTTAAACCTTAATATCAAACTGGCTCCTCGCTAGTTATCATTTTGGGGCTCAATCGCAAAATGCTTCAATTAATTCCGAAGCAAGCATTTGCTGCAAAATCACTGTAATATTGTAACCGTATCACGATTTTCACGTTATAGAATGTTATTAACGCGCCCAAAATACCTATGTAAAAATATCTGACTTAAGAAAAATGGCAGAAGAGATAAAATACAAAATCGCTAAATGGTTCCTGAGCGCAAGTAATTGGGCGCTTTTCTTACTAATTTTTATACTTCCGCTGGCTATCATAGTGCCTTCGTTTTTTATGCCGGCCTACTTCCTTAACGGAGCCCACTTTTTCTTCGCCCCCGGCATTGCCCTTGTAATATGCGAAGTGGCTATCTACCTTTGGATGTGGTCTGTTGGTAATACTTACTACAAAATGGCGAACTTCAATAATCTGTTTTCAAATAGAGTGTTTCGCTTTTTTGTGTGGATACCGGTGCTGGTAAGCTTGTTATTCCTGATATTCTGGATCTCGGGCACTTCCATGTTAGGGATGGGAAGATTATCCATTGCCAATATGCTTACCGGAGCCCTGCTCTTTCTAATTCCTTTGGAATTGCTTTTTATGGTAGGAAAATTCTATTGTTTCTATTTCACCTCAAAAGTTATTAAGTCGGCCGAAAACAGGGAGATTGCCAAATTCGATGATTTCATCAGCGAATTCATCCTCTTGCTACTATTCCCAATCGGGATATGGTTTATCCAACCACGGATCAACAAGCTTTTTAAGGGATTAAAAGATAAGTGATTAGACGTGATAAAGGAAGCAAATTCCGCCTCAGGCGCTAATAAGCCTGAGTTACGGATCTCAGAGGATGGCAGTACAACTTTATACTTAGCCTCACTGGATGAGCACTATCATTCATATCACGGTGCTATTCAGGAGTCTATGCATTTATTTATCAAGGAAGGACTTGCAAAGCTCCCTCCCTCAGAGAGCCTAAATATCCTGGAAATAGGATTCGGTACCGGACTCAACGCTTTACTTACCTTGATACATAAGCCCGCATCTACCATACACTACCACAGCCTTGAGAAGTTTCCCCTTGGCAATGAGTTTACACGACAACTCAATTACCCTGAATTACTGGGAGATGAAGGCCTTAGGCTGCTATTTAACCACTTACACGACTCAGAGTGGAACAGGGAAGTGAAAATTAATGAGGGCTTTTATTTAAGCAAACATCTTTGCGATTTTAGAGATTTTAGCTCTGAACTTAAATTTGACCTTATCTATTTTGATGCTTTCGGACCCGACAAGCAGCCCGAGTTATGGAGTGCTCAACTCTTTGGCAATATTGCATCAATGACTGCAAAGGGCGGACTGCTCACAAGCTATTCGGCCAAAGGCACAGTGCGACGCACGCTGGAAGCAGCAGGCTTTAAGGTTGAGCGAATACCGGGACCCCCCGGCAAGAGGCAAATGATTAGAGCCACAAGGCAGTAGAATTTTAAAAAAATAGAAAGAGCTAAATTTTTTCCGTGGAAATTTTAGCACTAACTTTCGGCGTTTTTATTTTAAGGAACAATACTTGAATAATTAAATTAATTCACTTATGAAAAGAAAATCGTGCGTATTATTTGCCTTAATGCTTGTTGTTATGGTCTCGGGATGCAACACCGGAGTTCGGGGCTCAGGAGAAGTTGAAATGAAAAACTCGGTTGACAGCTTAAGCTATGCCATGGGATATCTTGAGGCTCAACAATTCAAACAAATGCTGAGTCAGACAGCCTTTGACTCTTTAGATAACAAAGCTGCCGCCAGGCTGTTTTCGGATGCCGCCCTTAGCGAGCAATACCTGGAATTTAGAAAAAATCAGTTTGGAGATTTTAACCCTGATATGTTCCGTGCTGCATTTATTAATGAGCTTGCCTTTGGCAAATCCTACTTTGATGAGATGAGTGCCGACCTGGCTCTTAGAACCTCATTCGAAAGAGAACAAGCCAGAAAAGCGGAAGAACAAAAGGCTCAGTTTGCCGATAATATTGCTAAAGGTGAAGCCTTCCTTGCCGAAAATGCAAAGCGTCCGGAAGTTACCGTTTTAGAAAGCGGATTACAGTATGAGGTAATTACTGAAGGTAATGGTCCACGCCCCACTGCCGCAGATCGTGTAAAATGCCATTACCATGGAACTCTTATTGATGGAACAGTATTCGACAGCTCTGTTGAACGCGGAGAACCTGCTACTTTTGGTTTAAATCAGGTAATTCCCGGCTGGACTGAAGGAGTACAACTAATGCCTGTAGGCTCAAAATGGAAGTTCTTTATCCCCTCAGCACTTGCTTATGGTGAAAGAGGTGCAGGTGAAGCAGTAGCCCCTAATTCAGCATTGATTTTTGAAATAGAATTGATAGATATTGAATAGCCTAAGAAGCTAGGCCAAAAAAAAGCTGCCTGAATATTTTATTATATTCAGGCAGCCTTTTTTTTAATCTATCAAAGGAAGACATCCAAAATCATCTTCAAGCAAAAGTCCGTTGGTATATTCAATATCAAACTCTTCGGCTTCCCAATCAGCATCCAACCAGTCTAATAAAGCCTCCCTGTCGGGATGTCCGGGCAGATTAATGACCTTAAGCAATTCCTTGTATCCGGGAGCTCCCCCGCAATCTTCAGGAGGACAATTGCGCTCTCCATCGATGCATACAGGATAATACCCGGAATTATCGGGAGAAAGTATATCTTCCAAAATAATATCATGAACCCAATAGTCGCCAAAATCATAAATATACTGAAAAGACTCGCCCGTTGACTTAAGAATATCTTTAAGCCTGACTGAGGTATAGTCGATAAAATTTTTCGATGACTCATTCTCATCATCGCCGGGGCCGAAAGTCCGGCCATTTTTGACAAACTCATGCAGATGCATATTTTCCCAGCCCATCGCTGTCTGAATAATTTTATGCAAATCGTGAAGGAACAAATCATCCGGCAACAGCAATCGTCGCCAAATAGAAGGACTAATACCTTTAAGTTCAACTTTGATTTGATATACGTCAGGCACTTTTATCATATATCCGCGAATTAGAAAATATAAATCATTAATAATCCAACAATTGAAACGACAAACATAAAGGGCAAAGCCTTAGATTACAAATGTAGGAATAATATGCATTTGTAAAGCCTCCCTACAAAGAAAAGAATTTGTGAAAAACATTATTGACCTCCCGTATATTATCCCTACTTTTAAAGTCTTTATTTTTTTAAATATTTACGAATGAAAAGTGCAGAGATTTATACCTCAAAAGGCGTTATGAAAGTGAAGTTTTATCATGATGACGCACCCGGTACAGTGGATAATTTTATCAAATTATCAGAAGACGGTTTTTATGATGGACTGGCCTTCCACAGAGTGATTCCTGATTTTGTTATTCAAGGCGGATGTCCTTTCTCAAAAGAACCAGGCAATCCACGCGTTGGTACAGGAGGCCCGGGTTATCAAATTCCTTGCGAGTTGGATGGTGATTTACAGTATCACGACAGGGGAGTAATGAGCATGGCACACGCGGGCCGCAACACAGGCGGTTCTCAGTTTTTTATATGCCATAGCCGCACCAACACAGCTCACCTGGATCGCAACCACACCTGTTTTGGAAAAGTTTATGAAGGCCTCGAAGTAATTGACGCGATACGTGCCGGCGATAAAATCGAAAAGATTCTTATCGTTGATACAGAATAAATAGTATTCTCAAGATTAGCAATTGATTAAACGATATTACTGATGAATTTCGAAATCGAAGGTAGTTTGATAGTAAAGGAAGATGTAATAGATATTAGCGCCTCCTTTAAGAAAAGAGAATTTGTGATAGAGGTATTTAACGAGCGAAATGCCGATTGGAATGACTTTGTTAAATTCCAACTTACCCAGGATAAATGTGCTTTAATAGAACCATTCAAATTGGGTGATAAATTAAAGGTCTCATTCAACTTACGCGGAAGAAAGTGGGAGAAAGACGGAAAAGTCAGCTATTTTACCAATCTGGAAGCCTGGCGTGTAGAGTCAGCAGCCAACGCCAATAAAGCTGAGCAACAAAGCCCTCCTCCATTTATCGAGGCTGACATTCCACCGGCAAACCCTCAGGACGACCTGCCGTTTTAAACGCGCAGACCGTCTCCGGCCCTGCTTTATGGATAAAATTGAAAAAAAATAAGAAAAAAAAGATGGAGTACTGCCTTATTATCAAAAAAAGCCTATCTTTATCTTGCTTATTAATATTTTAAATACCTTAGAATGAACATTTTCGTTGGCAGCTTACCCTTTCGACTGGAAGAAGCTGAATTAAAAGAGCTATTTGAAGCTTATGGTGAAGTAGCATCCGCACGGATTATTACTGACAAGTTTTCAGGCAGAAGCCGTGGTTTCGGCTTCGTTGAAATGCCCGATGACGCAGCAGCCCAAAAGGCCATTGATGAATTGAACAACTCTGAAGTTGACGGACGCGCAATCGTTGTTAACAAATCAGAAGAGCGTAAAGAAGGTGACAGACGTCGTCCTTCAGGTAATAGAAATGGTGGCGGCGGCGGTTATGGCGGCGGCGGCGACAGAAGAAGCAGCGGAGGTTTTAACCGTGGTGGGGGCAACAGAAGAGAATATTAATAATACTCTCCTGCTGACGAAAAGAGCTTAGATTTTTCTTTTTGATCCCATACAAAAGACCGTTTTGAAAAAAACGGTCTTTTTTTATTATCAAATTTTTCCCGGACAAGGCTGAAAGCATTTACAAAGTAAAGGAAAAAGGTACGCGATGCAATCGCGCAGCAGCGGGGTAAGTCAATGGCAGCGACAAACTGCCGCATAAGATTCGGCGTAGTCACCCAATGCACATTCTAACACTCAAGACTACGCAGAGCAGGGGAAACTCAGTCACATTGCACACAATCATCACCCTCAAACTCAAGGGCAATGGTAGGATGGTCTATTTCGTAGCTCTTAATTATCTTATCTGCTTTGGCTCTTACTTCGCTTTGTCCGGCAGGAGAAAGATTCTCGGGCACAACCAAATGAATACTAAGTATATTAAAATTACCGTCCAGACTCCATACATGAGTGTCGTGCAAAGCAAGCACATTTTCCAGGGCGAGGATCTCCTTTTCCATTGCGGCCTTATCGAAGCCAACCGGGGATGTCTGCAAAAAGACCCTTAATATGCTTTTCAAATTAATGATGACACTGCTAAGAATAAATACTGCAACCCCAATTGACAAAAGGGGGTCAATCCAATACCACTGAGTATAATGGATTATTACACTACCCACCAAGACCGCAACCCAGCCCAGCACATCCTCAAGAAGATGAAGCATAACAGCCCTGTTGTTTAGCGATGCCCCTCCTCCTCTAAGCCGCACAGCAGCAATACCATTGAAGACAATACCCAGAACAGCCATCCACATCATTCCCCTTGCCATGACCTCTTCGGGCTTAAGAAGACGAGGTATTGACTCATAAAGAATAAGTACGCTGCCCACAACAAGTATGGTGCTGGTAATAAGCGCTCCCAAAGTTGAAAACCTACGATAGCCATAGGTATAACGGTCGTTTCTCTCCCTTTCGGCAATCTTTTCAAACCAAAGTGCACTGCCAATGGCGACCGTGTCGCCAAGGTCGTGGACAGCGTCCGACAGGATTGCCATTGAGTTGGTAATGGCACCGCCAATAAACTCAATAATGGTAAAGAAAAAGTTTAATGCAAACGCCGTCTGCAATCGCCTTTTAACCCCAACCTTGTCTTGTTCACCTATAAACCTCTGGTGAAGGTGTTCATCATGTTTATGTCTCATTCTTTCAACATTTTTCCTGCATAATAACCAAACAGATGTCAATCAAATAATGTTGAAATGTAGGAAAAAAAACCAAGTCCCGGAAATATACCTTTTCGCAAAAACCGGGACCTGCTAAATATCATTCTCGCCCTTTACATATCCAAAGTTTGCAAGAATTCCGCCGTCAACATATAAGACATGCCCGTTTACAAAGTCACTTGCTTTTGATGCAAGGAAAAGAGCTGCATTGCCAACATCCTCCGGCTCGCCCCAGCGACCGGCAGGAGTGCGGGTCATAACAAGGTCGTTAAAGGGGTGACCTCCTTCACGAATTGGGGCAGTTTGTGAGGTAGCTATATATCCGGGCCCTATACCATTAATCTGCAGGTTATATTTTGCCCATTCACAGGTCATATTCGCGGTAAGCAACTTCAAACCACCCTTTGCCGAGGCATAGGCTGACACCGAGTTACGGCCATAAACGCTCATCATAGAGCACATATTAATAATCTTTCCGGCGCGCTTCTTTATCATGCCCGGGGCCACTCGTTTAGATACAATAAAAGGAGCCACCAGGTCAACGTCAATAACTTGCTTATAGTCACTTACCGGCATATCCAGAATAGGAATACGCTTAATAATACCGGCGTTATTTACGAGGATATCAATTGTGCCTACTTCTTTCTCTATCTGAGTAATACCCTTATCAACATCGTCTTCTTTGGTCACGTCAAACACCAGAGTGTAAACATCTACACCGTCTTTCTTATACTCAGCCTTGCAGCTATCCAAACGATCCTGAGAAAGGTCGTTGACACAAATCTTAGCTCCGGCTTTGCCCAATGTTTTACCAATGGCCATCCCTATACCATGAGTTCCACCGGTAATAAGAGCTACCTTGCCGCTCAGGTCAAAAAGTTGATTTATCATTATTTCTATTTTTTAAAGTATTAGTCTGTTATTCTACTTTAATTCAGTAGGCTTGGCTTTATCCATATCATCATAATCAAGGTTTTCGCCGGCCATACCCCAGATAAATGTGTAGTTAGATGTAGCCGCAGCACTGTGAATACTCCATGCAGGAGAGATAACAGCCTGATCGCCCTTCATCCATATATGACGTGTCTCTTGAGGTTCGCCCATAAAGTGACAAACCACCTGATTTTCGGGCACTTCAAAATAAAAATAAGCCTCCATGCGGCGGTTATGAACATGAGTGGGCATAGTATTCCATACACTTCCCGGTTTTAGCTCAGTCATTCCCATTTGAAGCTGACAGGTCTCTACAACACTATTAATCAAAAGCTTGTTAATCTGACGATGATTTGATGCTTCAAGACTGCCTAAAACCACTACCTCAGCCTCACTCTTTGTTACCTTCTTGTTTGGAAAACTTTTATGAGCCGGAGCTGAGTTAATATATAGCTTAGCCGGGTTTGAAGGGTCTTCGGAAGCAACTCTTACCTCCCTGTTGCCCTGACCCAGATAGAGAGCCTCCTTATAAGCGAGCTTATACTCCTTGTCATCAGCCTTAATAATGGCAAGTCCTTTGCCGACATTAATAAAACCTATTTCTCGTCTTTCAAGATAGTACTTAGCCTTTAACTCCTCAAAAGGCTCAAGTTTAAGAGTCTTTTTCACAGGATACATACCTCCAACAATCAAACGGTCATTCATTGAATAAACCATTTTCACATCATCGGCAATAAAAAGATCTTCAATCAAAAACTCTTTACGCAAACGAGCTGTATCATAGCTTTTCGCGTCAGCCGGATGGTTTGCATACCTTAATTCCCAATTCATAGTGTCTGTTTTTTTTAGTTAATAAATTTATTTGCGCGCATCTGATTCGCGCATTGATGAAGCCCTGACTAATAGTCGTACAGGGACTATTTCTTCCTGAAATACAGAAGGGAGAGGAGTACCGGAGATTGACCTTATCAAAGCCCTCGCAGCTCTGTGACCCATATCATAAGCATTCTGCTCAACGCTTGTAAGACCGGGACTTATCAAAGCTGCAAAGGGCTCGTTTGCGAATCCTGCAACACCTATATCCCCGCCAACACGCAAACCACTATCATTCACAGCATTTATCACTCCTAATGCCGAATAATCACCCGCACAAAAAATGGCATCAATACGCTTCTGCCTAATTATATTAAGAGCAGCTTCATAGGCTGTGTCGCGCGTTATTGCTCCTTTGAATACCATATCATCCGTGGGCAGTGAGGCTTCCTCCATAGCATACATATAGCCCTTATAGCGTTCCTGGTAAATATTCACCTTTAAAGAACCGGTAAAATGAACAATGCGCCTGTATCCGGATTTTATCAAATGCTTTACTGCCATATAGGCGCCTGAAAAATTATCGTTAATTATTACAGGGCCTGAAACTCCCTTAAAGACCCTGTCAAATTGAACAAACGGAACTCTGTCGGCTACCGCCAAATCCAACACCTCCGAACTTTCACTCTCCATAGCATGGGAAATTATTATCCCCGCCACACGATTGTTCAATAAAACCTTCATCGCCTGCTTCTCTATATCAGAACGTTCATGACTCTGGCAAATAAGCAGATTAAGACCGGCAGGATTTAGAACCTCCTCAACGGCACTTATCACATGACTGAAAAAGTTACGGTTAATACGAGGTACTAACATACCAACCGTGTCGCTCCTGCCCCGCCGAAGAGAAGACGCAACTACATTAGTCCGGTATCCCAGCTCTTCAGCCTTCTCCTGAACCTTTTGGCGTGTTGCCTCACTGACTCTTGAACTTCCGGTCAATGCACGAGACACCGTAGAGGGGGTTATCCCGAGAGCTGTGGCAATATCAATTATGGTTACGCGTTTCATAAAAATTTCTATAGTCAGACAAAAATACAAACGTTTGCGCAAATAACACAACATAAACTCTCTTTTTTTTTATTATTCTAAGTAATCATCCAAAGTTTATCAAAAACAAAGCAAGCAAAAACCAATCAATCAACAAATTTCACATCCCTGATTACTAGCATTATAACAAAACGTGCCCAACTTTTAGTCAATATATCACCAAAGATAATTTCAAGATTATTTGGAATAATTTAGAAGCCTTTGTACCTTCGTGTTCGTTAACGATAATCAGATAAAAATAAAACTAAGCCGTGAGCGTTAATCTCGCAAAGGCAATTTAAAACTGAAATACTTAGCTATGAAAAAGTTTATCAACGACGACTTCGCATTAGAAGGTAGAAAAGCACAAAAGCTCTATCACGACTACGCGGAAAAAATGCCAATTGTAGATTTTCATTGCCACCTCTCGCCCCAGCTGATAGCTGAAAACCACCAATTTGAAAGCCTCGGACAAATCTGGCTTGAGGGCGACCATTACAAATGGAGGGCAATGCGCACTAACGGTGTGGATGAAGCCTTTTGCACAGGCGATAAATCTTTCAGTGAGAAATTTCGCAAATGGGCCGAAACGGTGCCTTCAACTATAGGCAACCCATTACACCACTGGACTCATCTCGAATTAGCACGACATTTCGATATTTTCGACCTTCTTTCGCCCGTCACGGCTGACAAAATACACGAAAAAGCAAGCGCTATGCTTCGTCAGGATGAGTTCAGGACTCAGAATTTACTTAAGAAAATGAATGTTGAAGTTGTCGGTACTACGGATGACCCGGCTGATAATCTGGAGCATCACCTTGCCTTAAAGGATTTTAGCGTTAAAATTCGCCCTACTTTCCGCCCCGATAATGTGGTAAAAACTGAGAATCCTTCAGCTTTTGTTGCTTATATAGAAAAACTGGAAGCTGTATCAGGCAAAGCCATTGCAAGCCTGGATGCTATGATTGCCGTATTGGATGAGCGTCACGCCTTTTTCGACAAAATGGGCTGCCGTGCCTCCGATCATGGCTTAGACCGCCTATACTACACTCCTGATTTTGCCGAGAATCCGGACAAAATCTTTCTTAAGCTTCGTTCAGGAAACAAGATTACAGAGCAGGAAAGTGAAGCCTATCGCTGTTATGTAATGTATGAACTTTGCAAAATGAATCATAAACGAGGCTGGGTTCAACAATTCCACCTTGGAGCCATGCGTAACAATAACACTCGCATGTTCAAAAAGCTGGGACCCGACGTGGGTTACGACTCTATCGGCAACCCGCAGGATGCTGTTAAGATATCACGCTTTATGGATCTGCTCGACAGTGAAGATAAGCTTGCTAAGACCATCCTTTATAACCTGAATCCTTCTGATAATGAAATGTTTGTTACCATGATAGGAAACTTTCAGGATGGAAAGACAGCAGGAAAAATACAGTACGGCGCCGGATGGTGGTTCCTTGACCAAAAAGTAGGTATGGAAAAACACCTGCGCGACCTTTCTGTGTTGGGTCTCTTGGGTCGCTTTGTAGGCATGGTAACAGACTCTCGCAGCTTCCTGTCATATCCGCGTCATGAATATTTCAGGAGAATCCTCTGCAATCATCTTGGAAATGAAATAGATAAAGGTCTGATCCCTGATGACGACGCCTTACTAAAGACTGTTATACAGGATGTTTGCTACTATAACGCCAAGAATTATTTCGGGTTTTAAGCTGCATAGGTCTTTACTGATTACGAAACCTCCCCTCCCCTTTTTATGAATATTCTGTAGCATTATATTGTAAAAAATTTTAATCAAAGAGAGAATGACATCTAAAGTTGTTTCATTTGGAGAGATTATGTTGAGATTATCTACTCCGGGTTATCTGCGTTTTGCCCAGGCAAACTCATTTGACGCCTGTTATGGCGGAGGTGAAGCCAATGTTGCTGTTTCACTGGCCAATTATGGTCTTAATTCTTCCTTTGTGACCGCTCTACCCAAAAATGATATTGGCGAAGCATGTCATAAAGAACTTAAAAAATATGGTGTTGACACGAAGAATATCCGCTTTGAGGGAGAACGTCTGGGTATATATTTCCTCGAAACAGGAGCCGTTGCACGTGCCAGCAAGGTGGTTTACGATCGTGCCTATTCTTCCTTTTCACAGGTAAAAAAAGGCCAATTCAACTGGGATGAAATCTTCGAAGGCGCCAGCTGGTTTCATTGGACCGGCATAACTCCGGCTGTGTCTCAGGGCGCTGCAGAAGTGTGCCTGGAAGCTATCAAAGCAGCTAACCAAAAGGGAATAACTGTATCGACCGATCTAAATTACAGGAAAAATCTTTGGAGGTATGGCAAAAAGGCAAGTGAAGTAATGCCCGAGCTTGTTGAAGGATGTGATATCGTACTGGGCAATGAAGAAGATGCCGCTTTGGTATTAGGCATAAAACCTGAAGGACTAAACGTTACCGGCGGACATGTTGAAGCGGAAGCTTACCGCAGTGTCTCACAACAAATAATGAGTCGCTTCCCTCGAGTAAAAAAGGTTATCACAACTTTACGCGGCTCTATTAGCGCGAACCACAACTCATGGTCAGGTGTTTTATACGACGGTAAGAATCTGTTTACTGCTCCTACCTACCAAATCACCCACATCGTTGATCGCGTTGGAGGTGGTGACTCGTTTATGGGAGGATTAATTTACGGATTGCTGACTTACAAAGGTGATGACCAGAAAGCTTTGAATTTCGCGACCGCAGCGTCTTGCTTAAAACACACTATAAATGGTGACTTTAACCAGGTTACGGTCGAAGAAGTGGAAAAACTAATGGGAGGCGATGCCTCCGGCAGGGTATCAAGATAACAGTTATCAGAGATTTGGAACCAGAAATTAAACTTTAAACCCAAAACTTTGAACTTAAAACTTTTAAATCAATGGCAAAATATAGTCGCAGCGAAGTGTTTGCTGCAATGAAGACAACCGGAGTGGTACCGGTATTTTTCCACTCTAATATCGACACTTGTAAAAAGGTTCTAAAAGCATGTTACGACGGGGGAATCCGCGTGTTTGAATTCGTCAATCGCGGCGATTTCGCCCACGAAATCTTTAGCGAACTCAACAAGTATGCTCTTAAGGAATTGCCCGGCATGATACTGGGAGCAGGCTCAATAGTAGAAGCCGCAACTACTGCACTTTATATTCAGGCAGGAGCTAATTTTATCGTTTCTCCATTACTGAATGAAGAAATGGCGAAAACCTGTAATCGAAGAGGAGTAGCATGGTCACCCGGCTGCGGAACTATTTCCGAAATAAGCAAGGCTCAGGAGCTTGGAGCAGAGATAGTGAAACTGTTCCCGGCCGCCGAAATTGGCGGGCCTTCTTTTGTTAAGGCGGTAAAAGGACCTATGCCATGGACTAACATAATGCCCACAGGAGGTGTAGATACTACCGAGGCAAATCTATCCGGGTGGTTCAAGGCAGGCGTAACCTGTGTGGGGATGGGTTCTAACCTCTTTCCCAAAGAGCTTATCGAGAGTGGTAATTATTCAGCATTAACAGCTAAAGTTAAGGAATTGATGGATATTATTAACAAAGTTAAAACAAGTTAAGATGACAGCCCCTATTAAAGAATTGAATCTAAAAGGAAAAATCGCGGTAATAACCGGCGGTAGTGGACTAATTGGCTCAACTATGGCCAAAGCTCTTGCTGTTCACGGCGTGAAAACTGCCATCATAGGCAGAAACCTCGAAAAAACCCAAAAGCTTGCCGATGAGATTAAGTCAAAGTATGGCGTTGAATCGATAGGAGTTTCCGCCGACGTACTAAACAGATCTTCTATTGAAGAAGCTAAAAAGATAATCAATAGCAAGTTAGGCAAAATAGACTACTTGATTAATGGCGCAGGCGGCAATAGTGCTACCGCCACCTCTAAAGTTGAAAAAATACAAGAGGGCGACAAACCGGAAGATACAATTTTCGGGCTCTTAGAAGAAGGCTTTGATAGCACCTTCGACCTGAATTTTAAAGGAACTTTAATTCCAACCCTGGTCTTTGCTACTGATATGTTGGAGAAAAAGGCAGGAGGTATTATTAATATATCATCTATGAACTCCTACCGTCCCCTCACTCGTATCGCGGCCTATTCAGCTTCTAAAGCTGCCATTAACAACTTTACCCAATGGCTGGCAGTACATTTTGCTAAGACCGGAATCCGTGTTAACGCCATAGCGCCCGGGTTTTTGCTGTCCGACCAAAACAGATTTCTCCTTACAGATGAGAAGACTGGCGAATCAACACCGCGCGGGCGAAAAATTCTGAATGGCACACCAATGGAGCGTTACGGAGTTGCAGAAGAGATGACCGGGGCTCTCGTGTTTCTATTATCCGACTGGGCAGAGTTTATTACAGGAATTGTAATACCTGTTGATGGAGGCTTTAGTGCTTATAGTGGAGTATAATTTTATTATGATATATCATGAGTATTGAATTGAGAAAAAACTACAAATGGGCCCTGGTTGTTCCTACCAGTATGGGAGTGCGCATAACTCCCGTAAACGGCCAGCCGGTGCATAGCAGCGACTGCTTCCAAATGTACGCTACCAGCGCCGAGACCAATGTTGCAAGTATATCCTCATATCTGGGACTGCCCGTGAAAGTCTTAACCACCTTTGTAAAAGGAAGTCCCATAGCGCAGTTTATCAAAAGCAACCTTCGCAATCGCTATATGGAATATGAAGGACCCGAAGTTGACCAGGGCGACCCCTGGGGCTATCGTCACCAGTTTAATATTGCCGATAGCGGCTATGGCTCCCGTGGACCAAGAGTCCAAAACGACCGTGCCGGAGAAGTAGGACGGACTCTTAACGTTAAGGACTTTGATCTGGAGCGCATTTTTGGAGAGGAAGGAGTGCAAATAGTACATCTTTCAGGACTTATCGCGGCGCTATCACCCGAGACCGGCAACTTTTGTCTGGAACTAGCCCGTGCGGCCAAAAAGCATGGCACACGCATAGCCTTCGACCTGAACCACCGTGCTACTTTTTGGAAAGGACGAGAGAAAGAGCTTCGTGAAATTTTCACCGAAATTGCTTCAGTAACAGATATACTTATTGGCAACGAAGAAGACTATCAACTCTGCCTGGGTATTAAAGGCCCCGAAGCAGGCGGGAAAGCAATAGGAGACAAAATTGAGAGCTTTAAGGAAATGATTCTACGCGTAAAAAAATCATTCCCCAACGCGGAAGTTTATGCCAACACCTTAAGAGAAGTGATTAGTGCCAACGACCATTTATGGGGAGGCATCCTGCTCGAAAACGACAAGTGGCACGTGGTAGAACCACGCCCTATCAGGGTTCTGGATCGCATTGGCGGAGGAGACGGATTTGTAGGAGGTTTGCTTTACTCTATTCTTAAAGGCTGGGAGCCCGAAAAATGGCTTCAGTTCGCCTGGGCTTCCGGAGCTTTGGCTACAACCTTCCTTACTGATTATGCACAGCCTGCTGATGAGGAAATGATATGGAGCGTATGGAGCGGCAACGCCCGTGTGAGAAGATAGTTAGCATTAAACTGAACAAAAGATGGTACTATATCAACGAGGCTCGGAAAGTGACGAACTGTCGCCGGCCGATATGAAAGCAGCGCTTTTTGAAGCAATGAATAAATTGGGAACACGACGCAAAGTCCTGGCTATACCTCCCGACTATACCCGTCTTCATTCAAAAGCCGGCATCCTGACCTCATTCGCCTGGGAGTATTACGGTGATGCACTCACCGACGTATTACCGGCCCTGGGTACTCATGTTGCCATGACGCCGGACGAAATAAGCGACATGTTTCCCAAGGTGCCGCATAAGCTTTTCAGGGTGCATGATTGGCGCAACGATGTTGTAACTCTTGGTGTGGTACCGGGCACATACATTTCTGACATTACCGAAGGTCGAATCACTTACGACTGGCCGGCTCAAGTCAATAAGCTGCTAATAGAAGGGGGTCATGATCTGATCCTCTCTATTGGGCAGGTCGTGCCTCATGAAGTAATCGGCATGGCCAATTACAACAAGAATATCTTTGTGGGAACGGGAGGCTCGGAAGGTATCAACAAGAGTCACTTTATTGGAGCTGCCTACGGCATGGAGCGTATTATGGGAAGAGCCAACAATCCGGTACGCAAAGTACTGAATTATGCCTCCGCCAAGTTTGCTAAAGATTTACCTATCATCTACATACAAACTGTGATTGGCAGAAATAGCAGCGGCAAGCTGGTAACAAGGGGAATCTATATAGGTGATGACGAGGAAGTATTCGAATTGGCCTCCGATCTTTCTATTAAGGTGAACTTTGAAATGGTTCGCGAGCCCCTGAAAAAAGTGGTCGTTTATCTCGACCCCGCAGAATTCAGAAGTACCTGGCTGGGCAACAAAAGCATTTACCGCACTCGCATGGCTCTGGCTGACGGGGCGGAACTAATTGTTCTGGCGCCGGCGCTAAAAGAGTTTGGTGAAGATAAGGCAATCGACAAATTAATCAGAAAATATGGATATTGCGGAACTCCAAAGACACTGGAGTATGTGGAAAACAATGAGGACATGAAAAATAATCTGGGCGCTGCAGCCCACCTCATCCATAGCAGCTCTGAGGGTCGCTTTTCGGTGACCTACTGCCCCGGTCACCTCAGCCGCGAAGAAATCGAGTCGGTGCATTTCAAGTACGCAGATTTGAAGGAGATGATGAAACGCTACAATCCCGAAACCCTTAAAGACGGTTTCAATACTCTGGCCGATGGTGAGGAAATTTTCTATATTTCGAATCCGGCTGTGGGCTTGTGGGCACACAAAGATCGTTTTAATGATTAACATTAGTTGAAAATAATCTAATAGTAATAGTTCAAACCAATAAACAACACAATATGAAACCATTATCAGATATAGGCCTGATAGGACTAGCAGTTATGGGTGAAAACCTGGTGCTAAACATGGAAAGCAAAGGCTTCCAGGTATCGGTATTCAATCGTACCACCGAAAAAGTTGACAACTTTGTGAATGGACGGGCAAAAGGAAAAAACATTAAAGGAACCTATTCGCTCGAAGAGCTTGTCAAATCGCTCGAACGGCCGCGTAAAGTGATGCTGATGATTAAGGCAGGATCGGCCGTGGATGCCTCTATTGAATCCTTAATTCCACTGCTTGAACCCGGAGATATAATTATCGACGGAGGCAACACTCACTACCCCGACACTGACCGCCGCACAGCCTACGTTGAGAGCAAAGGACTGCTTTATATCGGAACAGGCGTTTCAGGCGGAGAAGAGGGTGCCCTTTTAGGCCCTTCAATAATGCCCGGAGGAAGCCCCAAAGCATGGCCTCTTGTTAAACCAATCTTCCAAAGCATAGCTGCAAAAGTTGACGATGGCACTCCTTGTTGCGACTGGGTGGGCGAAAACGGAGCGGGTCATTTTGTCAAGATGGTTCATAACGGCATCGAATATGGTGATATGCAACTGATTAACGAGGCATATCACATAATGAAGGATTTGCTGGGCATGTCGGCCGACGAGATGCACCAAGTATTCAAAGAGTGGAACGAAGGCCCCTTAGACTCTTACCTTATTGAGATAACAAGAGACATTATGGCCTTTAAAGATGAAGATGGCTCTGCTCTGGTTGAAAAAATCCTGGATACAGCGGGCCAAAAAGGCACCGGCAAATGGACAGCTGTAACTGCTTTGGATTTGGGAATACCTTTGACCCTTATCGGCGAAGCTGTATTTTCACGCTGTCTGTCAGCTCAGAAAGAAGAGCGGGTGATAGCTTCAAAAGTACTTAAAGGCCCTAAGCCTGAGTTCAAAGGCGACAAAAAGCAGTTCATAAAAGACATAGAGTCTGCATTATACGCCTCCAAGCTTGTATCCTACGCCCAGGGCTACGTTCTTATGGCGGCCGCTGCCAAGGAGTTTGGCTGGAACCTCAATTACGGTGATATAGCCCTGATGTGGCGTGGGGGCTGTATTATCCGCTCCGCATTCTTAGGCAAAATAAAGCAAGCCTTTGATAATAACAAAAGCCTAAGCAATCTTCTGCTCGATCCCTTCTTCAAAGATGTTATGGACAAAGCCCAGCAAGGATGGAGAAACGTGGTGGCTACAGCAGTAATAAACGGTATCCCTACACCTGCTATTGCTACTGCCCTCAACTATTTCGACGGCTACCGCAGCGAAAGACTCCCGGCTAACCTTTTGCAGGCTCAACGCGACTATTTCGGCGCGCACACCTACGAGCGCATTGACCGTCCGCGTGGAGAATTCTTTCATACTAACTGGACAGGCCGCGGAGGCACCACAGCATCGACCACTTACAACGTCTGATTATCTACTTAATTAATAAATCAATTATGTCTAATTTAGCGACTAAAGCAAAAATGACCCACTACAGATGGTATATCTGTGCGATGTTGTTTTTTGCTACTACTATTAACTATCTGGATCGACAGGTTCTCTCCTTAACATGGAAGGATTTTATTGCTCCGGAATTTCACTGGACAAACAGCGACTACGGAACTATCACAGCTCTTTTTTCAATTTTCTATGCTGTAGGTATGCTCTTCGCCGGGAGATTTGTCGATAGGATGGGTACAAAAAAAGGCTTCTTATGGGCAATTGGAGTTTGGTCGGTGGGAGCCGTATTGCATGCTTTTTGCGGCATTGCAACATCAGGAATCGTTGCCGGACAATGGTTTGTAGGATTTGAAGGAGCCAGGAATGCTATTGCTGCCGTTGGCGACATCGGATTAGTTGTTTCGGTTAGTGTAACCCTCTTCATTATTGCCCGCTTTGTTCTGGCAATTGGTGAAGCCGGTAACTTCCCCGCTGCAATTAAAACAACAGCTGAATTCTTCCCTAAAAAAGACAGGGCCTTTGCTACAAGTATTTTTAATGCTGGAGCAACAGTAGGAGCATTGGTAGCCCCTATCACTATTCCTTTGATTGCTGCCCGTTGGGGATGGGAAATGGCCTTTATTGTGATTGGAGCACTTGGTTTTGTGTGGATGGGATTCTGGATATTTATGTATAAAAAACCTGAAGAGCACCCCAGAGTCAACAAGGCAGAGCTGGACTACATTAATCAGGACAGCATAGCTGAAACGGCCGCGAACAACAATGTTGCAAAACCGGAAAAGAAGATTTCCTTTATTGACAGTTTTAAATACAAGCAAACCTGGGCCTTTGCCGTAGGTAAGTTTATGACCGACGGAGTGTGGTGGTTCTACCTGTTCTGGACTCCGGCTTACTTAAGTGATGTGTACGGATTAGCCTCAGACACCACTATGGCACAGGTTTTATTGTTTGTACTCTATGCCATTACTCTGTTATCGATTATTGGCGGATGGTTGCCGACCTACTTTGTCGATAAAAAAGGCATGAACCCCTATGCCGGAAGAATGAAATCGATGTTGATTTTCGCCTTTTTCCCGCTTTTGGCACTCTTTGCTCAACCGCTGGGTGCATACTCATTTTGGTTCCCGGTTATTATTATCGGTATTGCCGGTGCAGCGCACCAGGCATGGTCGGCTAATATTTTCTCAACCATTGGCGATATGTTCCCTAAATCATCGGTTGCAACAATTACCGGAATTGGAGGTATGGCAGGCGGTGTTGGCTCCTTCCTTATCAACAAGGGTTCAGGTGTACTGTTCGATTTTTCAGCTAATACCAATATGAAGCTATTTGGTTTTGAAGGCATAGAATCAGGCTATTTAATTATTTTCTCGATTTGTGCCGTGGCATATTTGATAGGATGGGTGATTATGAAATCACTTGTTCCTCATTACAAGCCAATTGTATAATTAACAACTTCAATTTACCTGCATCTTCGGATGCAGGTAAATTACTTAACTAATAAAACAGAAAGAACATCTTAGCGGCAATTAAAGCGCGTGATGTTTCAATAATAACGAAATGAAGCAGGTTCGCATCAAAGATATTGCTGAAAAAGCCGGTACTTCAATTGGTACAGTTGACCGCGTTCTGCACAATCGCGGGGAAGTGGCCGAGAAAACCAGGGAAAGAATACTCAAGATAGCCCGTGAGCTGCAATACCAGCCTAACATTTTGGCACAGGCACTCACGACTAAAAAGCATTACAGCATTGCAACGCTTATTCCGCAGGGCAACGACGATAATGCTTTCTGGTTGCTGCACCCGATTGGTATTGAAAACGCCGTTAAGGATCTGCGCCCTTTTAAGGTAGATATGAAATTCTACTTTTTTGAATTGCACAACGAGGCTGACTTTATGATGAAGGCTCGTGAGATGCTCGCCGACAAGCCGGAAGGGGTTATTATGGCTCCCATCTTAAAAAAGGAATCTATCCAGCTCTGTAATGAACTCAAAGAGCGCAACATTCCATTTATCCTTATAGATACAGCAATAGAAAACAGCGGCTGCCTTAGCTTTATAGGCGAAGATGCCTACCAGGGCGGAAGGGTTGCAGCAAGCCTTATCGACTATGGTGTTCATCCCGATAAGGATATTCTTATTGTCAATATCGCCAAGGACCTTGGAAACACGCAACATCTTAACCGTCGGAATCAAGGATTTATGAGCTACTTCCTTGACACAGGCAAAAACCGCGCAATGAAAATTACCGTGGAAATTCCATCCACCGACAAAGTAGTAGTGGAACAGAAAATGGACAAGATCCTTGAAAGCAACCCTAATATTGGAGCAGTATTGGTGTCAAGTGCCAAAACACACGTTATAGCACGCTATCTGCAATCTAAAAAGGATAAAGACATAATATTGGTAGGCTACGAGCTGACAAAAAAGAATATCGATTTCCTTAAAAAAGGAGTTATTCAATTTCTTATCGGACAAAAACCAATAGAGCTTTCGGCAAAAGCAGTCAAAAAATTATTCGACTATTTAAGCACCCGACAAATTCCGGCAAAGGAAGAGTTTCAGCCCGTAGAAATAATTAACGTGGAGAATGTTGACCTTGTAAAAGGATAACAAGCTGAAAATAAACCGGTCATGCTCTTTGTTATCATTAATAAATTACTAACTAAATTACTATCTTATGAAACAATTATCAAAATATTCAATCGGAATGGGCGATCGCTTTGCTCACCAAGGCAATTATCAGCTAAAAGCTTTAGTTGAAGCGAGCAAAAAGGGTTTTGACATCTCCCCCGTGTGGAACAAGTCAAACCGCGAGCATACAACTATTGGCAGCGAACCAATAGACGTGCGTAAAGAGGCAGACGCAGCGGTAAAAGCATTGGGATGGAAAAACCTCTACTTTGTTGATGCCGATCATATTAACCTCGACACTGTTGACAGGTTTATGGACTCTTCCGACTTCTTTACCATTGATGTTGCCTCATACATAGGAAAAAGTGGTGAAGCTGCACAACAGGAGGACTTTATAAAGTCGATGGAAAAGTATATCGGTACTTTTTCTATTCCCGGCATAGCCGAGCCTTTCACAGTTACAAAGAGCCAACTTGAGAAGATTGCAGGTCAATATCTCTACGCTGCGAGGATGGCAGGTGAAACCTACAAAAAAATTGCGGTCGCCAAGGGTGCGGGAAAGTTTATCACTGAGGTATCTATGGACGAAGTGCCCAATCCACAAACGCCCGTAGAGCTATTCTTCATTCTCGCAATGCTAGCCAAGTATAAGGTGCCCGTTCAGACCATAGCCCCTAAATTCACAGGGCGTTTTAATAAAGGTGTTGACTATGTTGGTGACACTAAAGCTTTTGCCAAAGAGTTTGAAGCAAACCTAATGGTTATAGAATTTGCTGTTAAAACTTTCGGACTTCCTGCAGAACTAAAACTTAGCATTCACTCAGGTTCTGATAAATTCAGCATCTATGATTCCATACGTGAGCTTACACAAAAACACGACAAGGGATTCCACCTCAAAACTGCCGGAACAACATGGCTTGAAGAGGTAATTGGACTGGCACTTGCCGGAGGTGAAGCTCTCGATTTTGTTAAGGATATTTATGCTAAAGCCCTGGTGGACATTGAAAAACTTTGCGCTCCTTATGCTGATGTTATTGATATTAACGTCAAAGAACTCCCTACTGTCACAGAGGTAAGCAAGTGGAGCAACGAAGATTTTGCCAACGCACTGCGACACATTCCCAATCATCCGCAGTACAACTCGAATCTACGCCAGTTGGTGCATGTTGCTTATAAACTGGCAGCCGACCAGATTGACCGCTACAATGCCTTGCTCAAAAAGCATGCAGACATAGTAGGAAATTGTGTCTATGAAAATATATATGACCGTCACCTGAAACGCCTCCTGGCTCTTTAGCTAAAAGCCAAAAAGGTTCAGAGTTTAGCAAACTCTGAACCTTTTTTATTCACATCTTAAGTCAAACTAACAATCCAATATCAAAATTTCTGCCTTTTGTAAAGAAATACACAATTACCGCCCCAACTCAATAGCTGCAACAATAAATGGAGCCACTCCTTTAGAATCATTATCACGTACAAGCTCGGTAACATAGTATTCGTATGAACCGTCGCGATAAGGATTGCCGCCCAGACCACATGCCCCGCATATATTGGTCATGGTAATTAAGCCATCTTCCTCCTCCACAATAAGATGCTCGATTATGCTATCAAAGCCTTTGTTGGCAATTTCTAAATACCTCTCAGGAAGATAGCCGTTCTTAGCGCCCTTGGCAAAGGTGTAAACAAACATGGCAGAACCCGAACCCTCAATATAGTTGCCTTCAGCACCTACATGGTCAAGAACCTGGTACCATAAGCCTGTTTCCGGATCCTGAACCCTCATCACAGCTTCGCAAACATTATTCAAAATTGTTATAATTGAATCCCTGTCAGGATGGTTTTTGGGAAGATAATCAAGCACGTCAACAATCGCCATCATATACCATCCGGTGCCGCGGCTCCAAAAGTGCGGCGAATGACCTGTTTCAGGATCTGACCACCTCTGTTCACGACTCTCATCATAAGCATGGTACAACAACCCCGTCTCTTTGTCAACAGTAACCTTATAAGCAATTTTAATCTCTGAAGCTACCTCATCAAACCACTCCGGGGCATTAAACTCGGCAGCATACTGCGCCAAAAACGGTGATGCCATATACAAGCCGTCTAACCATACCTGATTGGGATAGACCTTCTTATGCCAATAAGCCCCCGACTTTGTTTTTGGATGATTACGCATTTGCTCAACATGCAACTCGATAGCATCAAGGTACTTTTTTTCGCCTGTACGCTTATATAGAGTAATTAGATTCTTAGCCGGATTGATACGGTCAATATTGTATTCTTCAGGTTTATAGTGTTTTACAGAACCATCTTCCTGAACAAAATAGTCAATAAAGGTCTCCATATACTCCGAATATTTCGGGTCTATATCACCTAATTTGTCAATAGCCTGGCCAACAAAGGACACATCATATTGCCAGCGAACACGCGGGGCATCCATCTTCAATAGCGTATCATAACGTGCCATAACAGAATTGGCCATTCGAACTGACCAAAGCTCAGAGTTGGTTTCTGCCTTGTTGCAACCACATGACAAAGTGGAAAAGATAAGGCCAAGAGACAATAAAGCATTTATTATTATTTTCATACCTTAATAGATCAAAAACTTCAAGTTAAAAATAGGGGCAACCACTGTGTTGCCCCTTTATTAAATAGTTATACCTCTTAAGGAAGCCAACGCGGATCACCTATACCATAGAAAATTACATCTTCATCGCTAACGGTAAAATTGTAAGCATCGGCATTCACAAACCCTGGATCCTTGGTCAATCCTCCGCTTTCAAAACCCAGCATAACATCGGCCTGGAAATAATTATTCCCTGAAATAGAACTCGAAGCAGCCATTTCTGCCGAACCGGTTCCTATCGTCGCCAACAAGTTTTTGGTGAAAGTTAAACTACTTCCGGAAGTACGAATCTGCATAAATTTTGCAGCAGGAGTCGAACTATTATAGAATGTACACTTATCTATAAGTATTTGCTGCCCCTCAAAGCCGGCAATTAAGTCAGCACGCAGGAACATTCGGGCAAGCGGGCTATTTGCGAAAGTACTTCTGGTAATAGAAATGTTGCGAACAATACCCGAACGCAAATCAATAAATTCGTTATTGCCATCGCAAGTTCTAAGAACCAGGGTATTGTCCACCTTGAAGTTCTGCATCTCCCCGCCTCCGCTTGTTGCACGCAGTAATGAACGCTGGAAATCCTGAACAGTCACATTATTCAGACTTACAGTATTGAAAACAGCACTAGAAGTAAGATCAAGGACATAAGTATCTCTAACTTCGGTAAGCAAACCGGTTTCAACATCTACAGTAAAGCCTGAAAGAATAATATTATCAAGGCTGAAGTTACTGTTTGCAGTGCCGTTTAAAACAAACTTAGCATGAATAACAGGTTTTTCTGTGGGTCTTGCAGCAACAATTGAGATATTCTTCGTGATTTCAATTGCACCGCCTCCGATTATGTATGTTCCAGGGAACAAAGCAAGAGTAGCACCATCTTCAGCATTAGTTATGGCATCCTTCAGGTTATCTTCAGGATACACTGCAATAGCTCCGCCGAGATCTATCAAGGTTTTGAAACTCATAGTACCGCGGGTCTTTTCACCATTCAACAAGACAGCAGTGTAATCTGTTTCACTTAAAAGCCCCCTAATCTCGGCTCTACCTGCTTCAATATCAGCTGCAGAAACCTCATAAACCATTACATCTCCGGCGGCAGGGGTTAATCTTATGGTAGTTGCAATTTCTCCTGCCGGCCATGTCAACACAACAGATGTAGCAGCCAAATCTTCAGGATTTACCGCCTTAAATATCTGCTCAGTACCGGTTGTAAAAGTTTCAGTCATCCACTGAGACTCTGCAATACCCTCGCCTTTAGCCTTAATTCTAACGGCATAATCGGTATCGCCGTCAAATCCTGAAACAAAAAACGGTTGATCTGTCATTTTCAGGTTTGTAAAACTCTTGCCGGGGACTAAGATATAATCTTCATCAGTCACACGAATGGTAAAATCCAGGTCATAAGAGTCAGCACCCTTCACAGCTTTCCATGTCACACGCGCTCCGGTTTGGTCAATAACACGAACCTCTATATCGGTTGGTGAAAACAAACGGCTCACCTTCAACTCAGTAATCTCAGGGTCAATCTCGTCGTCACAACTCCCTAATAACAAAGGAGAAAGAAGAGCTATGCAAAACACCCATAATTTTATTATCTTATTCATCGTTCAAAGTTTTACCGGTTATTAATTAGGGAAATCAAAACCATCATTTGTCAGCATGTTATTGCTTGATTCAATAAACACCTGCCAGATTGGCCAATAATGTTGAATATCAGGGTTCCTTAAATATAAGGCATCCCAGAAAGTAATAGTTTCGTCGCTTGAGGCAATCTTCCATGTTTTAGTTTCAGAATAACCTAAAGCAGCTCCTTCCTCATCTGTATCGCCAAAGTTTAAGCCATAAATCTCAAGTGTTTCACCATCTGCAAGAGTATTGAAATAAATACTTGCCGGCAAATCAGCATACTTTCCTTCGCGGTTTTCAAGCTGTTGAAGTTTATCTTTGGCCTCTGCCAATTTTGAGCCCAGCTTGTTCCAACGGATCAAGTCACCCTTACGCAGCATTTCACCTGTAAACTCAAGAGCTCTCTCATCAACAATGGCATTAAAAAATGCTTCCTTGCTGGCGGTAGCCGCAGACATAAAGGCATCAACCTTTGCGCTATTGCCCGGAAATGCACGCTCACGCACCTGACGCAGATAAGGAGCAGCAGCTGTGGGGCCATCAAGCTCGTTAATAGCTTCAGCAGCCATCAACAAGACATCAGAATAGCGCATATACAGCCAGTTCAAACCATCATCATTGGTAGAAGTAACTCGTCTGGACAACCATTCGTAACGATACTTTCCAAACATCCATCGTCCATTGTTAGTTGGCACTTGTACTCCATCAGTCCACTCGTAGGGAACACAAGTTACGTCACGTCGTGCATCCTCTACATCATACTCGTAAAACATAATAGGGTTGGGTCCATTTGTTCCCCCTCTGTTTTGACCTGTATATTTATCAGTTGTGGTATGCCTTATACCTAAGTCAAATATCACGCGACCACGGCCTTCGCTAAAAGGTATCTCCCACAATATTTCTCTTCCGGCCTCAAAACCCTCACTATGCAAGGCTTTGAATACTCCTTCAAAACTAGGTTCAAGATGGGCTGTTCCGCTATTAATAACGTCAAGACATTCTTTTTTAACAATGGCGTACATCTTAGCGGGTTCTAATTCCGGATGACTGCTCCTCCTAATAGTCCCGTCTTGTCTAAGACCATAACCTGCAGCGGAAAGTGCAATACGAGCCCTCAAACCTTTTACAAAAGCCTTGTTAACACGCTCGGTAGATTGAGTCATACTTGAGGCCTTTGGCCATGCTACTAATTCGGCAGCCTCTTCCAGATCATCTAATAATTGCATATAAATGATGTCGCGGTCTTCCCGAGCCAAATAAACAGTCTCTGTGTTTACCGGCTCAAAACGTGCGGGAACATCTCCCCATGCCTTCATAAGGTCACTATAAACCACAGCTCTCAAAGTAAGAACCTCTCCTAATAGCTGGGCTAATTGAGGATTATTCCCGACATCGCCATAGGTGCGCAGGCCGCGGATTGCCATGTTGGCACGCTCAATACCCTGGTAGAACATAGCCCAGGCATTGTTAGCTGAATTCATCTGTCCGTTTCCGACATTAGTATTATAGTTTACTAAACGTGCTCCATCGGTATTAAAATCGCGAAGGCTATTCCTAACCTCACAGTCAGTATTTACACCATAATAAACTAAAAACCGGCCTCTATAAGAGTTTGTCTCACCAAAAGAGTGGATTATCCCTGCTACAGCGCCTTCAGCAAGACTAGGACTGGAAAAGATGACTGACTCATCCAGTGCAGACTTAGTAGGCGCATCCAGCGTGTCTTCACAAGCGCTCAGCACTACAAGGAGTGAAAAACCAGCTAAAATACTATATAATAACTTTTTCATCTGATTAAATTTTGTTTGTTAATGATATCTGAAACATGTGCTTGTTTCATAACTATCAGTCTCTTATATTAGAAAGTCAGATTTAAGCCAAAAACAATTGAACGGCTTTTGGGATAAGCTGAATAATCAACGCCCGGTGTCAAAGCTGTCTTCCTACGTGTTGAAACTTCAGGATCGAAGCCCGAGTAATTTGTCCATGTAAAAACATTGTATGCGCTGGCATAGAGTCGCAGATTATCTAACTTTATCCTGCCTACTATGTTTTTGGGGATAGTATAACCCAGTGTCAGGGTATTCAGACGTAAGAAAGACCCATCTTCCACTGCCCAATCAGAGAATATATAATTATTCATCATTGGCGACCACATAGTTGTAGTAGCATTCATAGCTTCCAACTCGGCAGCATCGTTGCTGATAGTTCCATCGTCGCGCAAATTCGTCCAACGCTTACCATCTGCCATAATATCAATCAGGTTTCTGTTGGCATTTGCGCTGGTTGTGGTGTATTCAATTTTATTGGCATTATAAACATCGTTGCCGTAACTCCAGTTAAATGCAGCTGAAAAGTCAAAACCATAAGCACGGGCATTTACAGTAACACCTCCTGTATGTATAGGATTAGCATCACCAATAATAGCACGGTCATTCAAATCAACAACATCGTCTTCTTCAGGGTTAAGATTTCTAAGCTTCATAGAACCCGGACGAATATTACCAACTCCGGGAACTGTAGGAACCCCATCCTTAAGCACCCAGGCTCCATCTATATATCCCTCAAAATCGGACACCTCATAGCGGCCATCGCTAATATAACCATACATCTGACCAACCGATCCACCTTTTTTAACGACAAAGTCTCCGGCTATCTCAGTTGATGCCCAACCTGTTGCAGCATCAAAGTCTTCCATAACACCCAAGGAGATAATCTCATTTTTATTAAATCCTATATTCCCGCTCAGAGACAAACCATAATTACGATGATCAAGAACTATCCAGTTAAGTGAGCCCTCAATACCTTTGTTTTCATTTTCCCCCATATTGCGGTATTGGTCTATATAACCGGTACCCGGGGTTGGGAAGCGAATCAGCAGGTCTTTAGTGCTATTTTGATAAACTTCCACAGAACCATTTAAACGACCGCCCAAAACAGTAAAATCAAGGCCAAGGTTTCTGGTGATAGTGGTTTCCCATTTTAAATCAGGGTTAGCCATCGTTGAAGTAGAAGCCCAGTAGCTGCCGAAATTATTCACCCAAGTGGTATTTCTAACTTCAAGCAATTGAGTCAACTGCCCGGATGGAATATTGTTATTACCGGCAGTACCATAACTAAAACGCAGTTTCATATCATCAAGCCATCCTCGTGTGAAGCCCATAAAACTTTCATCAGAGATACGCCAGGCTAAAGCTGCGGATGGGAAATAGCCCCACTTATTTTTATCGGAAAATTTAGATGAACCATCAGCCCGGAAAGTGGCACTCAATAAGTATTTACCTTTAAAATCATAATTTACACGACCAAAATACGACAAGAGAACATCATCCGGAGATAAATAATTAGCTATCGAGTTAGCATCTCCCTGACCGGAAAGTCTTCTGGCATCGTAAAAAGAAAAAGTACTTGGAAAGCCGTGTACAGTTGTAGTATGCGATTCTAATTCTCTAAAAACATATTCATGTCCCAAAAGTGCACTTAACTTATGATTTGATCCAATGAAATTCTTGAAATCATAATTCAAAGTATTGGTATTTCGAATGGTTTCTCTCGAATCCTTGTCAAACACAATAGCAGGCTTGTTCTGATTGTCGCCAAGAGGAACGTTCTTAACATAGTAAGTTGTAGGGCCATAAAAACGATCGCTGCTGTAGCGATAATCATCAAGCCCAACTTCGGTCTTAAACTTTAAATTGTCAATAATTTCCCATGTTACACTTCCACTCATATTATAAGTGATACGCTTTTGTAAACGATCGTTATCAACCAATGCGTCCATAGGGTGGTTCAAAATAACTGCCTGATCAGTTTCCCCGGCATCTGTTAGATTAGCTACTGGGAAAGGAGGATAAAGCAAAGAATATTTCAAACGTGAGTCGGCTGAAGAAATCTCGTTTTGCTCATTGGCGCCACCGCCTTCAATTTCAGTATCAGCATAACGCATTGTCACATCAATGGTAACCCTGTCATTTGCCTTGTGCTGTAAACTCAATGAGAGGTTATTACGCTTAAAACCTGACTTTTGCATAATTGACTCCTCGTCAATATGATTATAACTTATCGAATAATTTGACTTATCGGAGCCCCCTGTAATACTAAGGTTGTGATTGAAAGTAAAACCTGTGCGTCCAAAAATCAAATCCTGGTAATCATTAGGAGTAACTTCTTTATAAAGATCCATATCCTGGAAGTTTCCATATACCTTTGTGTATGGACTAACACTATTGTTCTCAATCAAGGCACGCTCATACTGGAATTTCGCAAAATCATAAGGCGAAATTACATCCAGCTTATTAGCAAGTTGCTTCCAGCTTGTATAGGCGTTGTAGTTAACTGTAACCTTGCCTGACACTCCTCTTTTAGTCGTTACAATAATAACACCGTTAGCGCCACGAGAACCGTAAATAGCGGTGGATGAAGCATCTTTCAAAACATCCATTGACTCGACATCTGCCGCGGCAATATCAGAAATTGACTCTACAGGAAAGCCATCTACAATATACAGTGGGGTATTGCTGCCTGTAATAGAACCTCCGCCCCGAACACGAATAACAATCTCTGCATCAGGTGAACCTTCAGTCGCTGAAATCTGCACCCCTGCGAGTTTACCAGTGATAGCTTCAGTTACATTTGATACGGGTATGGCCTGTAAAGCCGTACCACTGACAGAAGCTACAGAGCCGGTAATATCACGGCGTTGTACCGTTCCGTACCCAATAGCCACTACCTCATCCAATCCAATGGAGCTGGATACCATAATTGCAGTGATTTCACGCCTTCCCTGAACAGCAATTTCCTGCTCTTCAAATCCTATAAAGCGCAAAGTCAACACAGCTGTTGAGGCATCAGGAACCTGCAAGCTAAATTTACCGTCTATGTCGGTTACAGATCCACTTGTAGTACCTTTAATAACAATGTTTACTCCGGGCAGTGGTTCACCTGTTTCGTCAACCACCGTACCTGAAATTAAACTGCCGTTTTGGGCATAAGCCAACATACCGAAGGCCCAAATCCCAATAACGTACAACATTCGAAAAATCTCTCTTTTTCTCATAATTTGAATTGATTACTTCGTAATAACATTTTTAAATTGATTATTCCAAATCCTCTCCTTAGCTGACTAAAGAATTTCAAACAAAGACGCCCTTAAAACAATTAACAAAACCTTAACTATTTTAACGCAATTTATGGATAGATTTTGGTCTTGCTGATAGAATAAGTATCTAAAAATGTGGTGTAAATTATCCAAATTAGAGTAGCTCAAATTATCTACACCCTCACTACCAAGTATTTACAATTTTAGCCTAAATGCCTAAATTATCTAAAAAGAGTTTAATTTCTCCAGGCGCAATACTAATTTGCGCTTCTAACTAATCTCAAACCTTGATCGGGTCCCTTCCCACTTGCTTCAAAAAGTCCGCGATAGCTTACTGCACAAGCATGCTCGCCGCCAAGCCATCCACCGCCTCGCCAAACGCGCCCATAGCCTTTGGCCAATTCTTTGTCCTCATACCAGTCCCAGCACCATTCACGCACATTACCCGACATATCATACAAGCCCCAACTATTTGGGCGCTTCTTTCCAACTTCATGCGTTCGTCCCTGATTCTCCTCTATCGCCGTCCATGTCCAATCGCCCTCAAGATACTCACGGCCTGAATTGCGCCAATACCACGCAACCTCATTTATATTATTACTTCCACTGAAAATCCTGTTTTTAGTGCCTCCCCGTGCAGCATACTCCCATTCAGCCTCGGTGGGCAAACGATAACCGGCCGAATTAACATTCGCCTCAACCCTCCATTTCACACTATCAAGTTCGTTAAAATTAACCGGGTCAGAAGGCTCTTTTATTACCAAATAATAAGGTTCTAAGCCCTCCCGGACGCTAAGACGATTGCAAAATTCTATGCAATCGTACCAGCTAACCATTTCTACCGGCAAATCAGCTCCCTTAAAAGCAGAGGGATTACCAGCCATCACCTCTTCCCAAACAGACTGGGTAACTTCATATTTCCCGATATAAAAATCTGAAACATACACTTCCGAGGAGCCATACTCATCATCCGCCATAACAAACGAAGCTCCCTTTATCAGTATAAAGTCATCATCATCTACACTTTGGCAAGATTGCAAGGCGACAATGGCAAAACTCATAAGCTTAATAAAAACTTTCATACAATAATTGTTAATTATATTCACTACAAGTAGATACTCATACCCAAGATATAAGCCTCTTACATAAAATGTGATTATACCCGGATTGTTAAATATACAAAATGCGTTGCCCGCAAGATCGCGGGCAACGCTAAATCATAGCTCTGTCTTGGCTGAAAAAAACATAAACTATTGAACGGGAACAAAACGCCACTGGGCGTTTACATGGGTGGTATTTGCATATAAACTAACTGCTGAACCATTTGAAGTCCGTCCGTATCCGTCCATATAAAGCCCGGTTCCTCTGTTCTTTAAGCGATAATAACCATCACCTGAAGACTCAAGACTCCATTGGGCATTAACATGGGTAGTGTTGGCATATTGACCACAGTTTTCACCATTTACAGTCCTTCCCATACCATCAATATACAAGCCGGTTCCCCTGTTTTTGAACCTTTCAAAGCCACCGGATGCTTCTCGTATCCACTGTGCATTTACATGCGTTGTATTTGCATATTGACCTAAATCAGAACCGTTTGTAGTCCTGCCCATTCCGTCAAGATACAAACCGGTAGCTCTATTCTGGATGCGATAATATTGACTACCGCCTCCTGTATTGCCACCTGTATTGCCACCTCCGCTGCTGGTACCGGCACTCCAAACTGTTACGTTTGCATAACCGCTACTTCCGCTATATGCTTCTGTCAGCATAATGGCGTAAGGCGACCAGTCGTTGCCTAAACCCAAACCCACACTTGCCCATGCATTTGCGTGATTGGCAAAGGTAATCGTCTGGTTTTGACCCACGGGAGCCAAAGAGCGACGAGTACTGAATACCTGTCTGAATGTCTGAGTACCATCTATGGAAGGAGCATTATACCGCATAGCAGTATAAATATCGTAAGTCGCTCCATCAGTGGTTACACTTCCACGATGTTCTCCAGTTGTGCGGGAACCCGCCCAACGCTCGTTAACATAATACTCAATCATAGGATTCCTTGTCCACCCGTAATAGGCAACGACGCCTCCTCCTCCTGATTGATTATGAGCACCAATATTATATCCAACAACCCTTGTACCCGATCCCGAACTCCATCCTTTTCCGCAAGTAAAATTGCCGGTATAGTCCCAGGAAACTGAATAGTTTCCACCTGAGCCATTTTGATAGTCCACCCAACCCTGCCGATCATCCGTCCAAAACGACCAAAAATAATTATCATGGGTACCCGAACTGTACCCCTTTAATTGAACGTCTGTTGCTTCCTCAGTCAGAAGATCCATATCGTTAATATCATCTGAACATCCTGCAAAGAAAAGCATCAAAACAATTGTTGAACCAATTAATTTTTTCATTTAAAAATGGATTTTTTGTAAATAAACAAATCAGCCAAGCAGTGCTTCAAAACCTGATAAAAACTCAAAAAAAAGCAGAGTTATTTACCCGATTAAGCAAGAGTGAAGATATACCTAAAACGAAATCAGACCTTTGTGATTTCAAACACATTTTTTATAAAATTAAACATTATTGAGAATTGAATCGAAAAACAAATAGTGGCATTAAACATAATACTTATACGGACCATAATAATAGGCCCCGCATAAATCGACCTAAGATGTTAAAGGAGACAGGGAATTAATGTTGTCCGATTAAAGCGATTAGATTCCGAGCGAAGTGAGAAATCCATAAGCTAAATTGGATTGAAATGTTTGCCCGACAACATTGAAAAAACGCAGTATGCAAGGAGACAATTGATAAAAACAGCCCGGCATATCAAGAAGGTCTTTATTGTAAGGTAGGAACTTCAATTACTGTTCTTATCTTTAGCAGCTAAAAGACAAGAAATGCAGTGGACAAGGCGACAATTTTCTATTTTGGCCATAGTGGCCATTACCTCCTTTATGGGCACCTTTCTGATTTCATCAATAAACATAGCCCTGCCGGCCATCGAAAGAGAGTTTTCAATGCATGCAGTAGCTTTAGGATGGGTAGTGACCGCATTCCTGCTCTCAAGCGCAACACTGCTGCTGCCTATGGGACGGATAGCCGATTTGAGCGGAGTACGCAGGATATTTAAAATTGGGGTTAGTATTTTCACCTTATCCTCCTTGCTTTGTGCCTTTGCACATTCAGGAAACTGGCTGATTGCCTTTCGCGCTGTTCAAGGGATAGGCGCGGCTTTAACAAGCACTACAGGAACTGCCATACTAATCACTGCCTTCGCGCCCAACCAAAAGGGCAGAGTTCTTGGTATCTCTGTGGCAGCTGTTTATATTGGTCTGGCTACTGGTCCTTTCTTTGGAGGACTTCTTACTCAGACCCTGGGATGGCGCTCAGTTTTCATCAGCTCTTTTATACTGGGCTTGATAGTAATGCTTATCACCGGGCGTTATTTAGGAAAAGATGAGATAAGCGACTTCAATGCATTCCGCAAATTGCGACTTTGGGGAAGCCTGTTCTACATTGTGGGTCTCAGTGCCCTGGTCTATGGCTCCTCACTTATTCCCGAGACGAGAGGTTGGCTAATAATGCTTCTGGGAGCATTGAGTTTTATAATATTCTGGCGTATTGAATCACGCTCCGAATTCCCCGTTTTCCACACCCGCCTGTTTACCCATAACCGCCTGTTTGCTTATTCCAATATCGCAGCACTCATAAATTACAGTTCTACCTTTGCAATAGTGTTTTTACTGAGCTTATACCTGCAGAAAGTCAAAGGGCTGGCTCCTCACGCTGCCGGAACAGTTTTGGTCGCTCAGCCGATAATGATGGCTGTATTTTCACCTCTGGCAGGGAGGCTATCTGAGCGAATACAACCACGCTATCTGGCAACCATGGGTATGAGTATTTGTGCTCTTGGTCTGGCTGCCCTGTCCTTTTTGCAAGCCGATACTCCCCTGCCCGTGATAGTCGGCATCCTGCTGTGGGTAGGCCTCGGCTTTGCACTATTTTCATCCCCAAATATGAATACTATAATGAGCTCGGTTGAAGCTAATGCCTATGCCCAGGCATCGGGCACTGCAGGAACCATGAGGGTGGTAGGTCAGATAGTCTCTATGACCATTGCAACCTTCTTTTTTGCCCTCCACATGGGCAAAACCCACATGGAGGAGGTTGCAAATAATGACTTTATGCTGGCTCAGCATAAAGCATTTGTAGTCTTTGCCGTAATAGCGCTGGTCGGTATATATTTTTCATGGTACCGCGGCCACCTGACTCGCTCCGATAAGTCGGACTAAGTCTTCGCTCCCTTTACTTATCCGATTTTAAGTGAAGTCATAGTCAGACTTCCGCCCAGCGGTTTATCATTAAAGAGTTCAAGCTTCTCGCCGGGCTTCTGCAAACCAACAGCATACAGGAGGGGCAAATAATGCTCCGGTGTAGGAATGGCATTTTCAAAGGCCTTTCCGTGACAACGATAGTTAATTAATTGTTTATGATCGCCATCCAGCAAAAACTGCTTCATTTTATGTGAAGCCTCCTCTGCCCAATCGTAGGCATAAGGCTTATTAATCTCTTGCCAGTCAACCATCCGGAGGTTATGCACCATATTTCCGCTTCCTACGATAAGCACTCCGCGCTCGCGCAGCGGCTGAAGCTCACGCGCCAGATTATAATGATATTCCGTAGTTTGCAGATAGTCGAGGCTCATCTGAACCACAGGCACCTCAGCTTCAGGATATAAATGACGAAGCACGCTCCAGGCTCCGTGATCCAGTCCCCATGAATGATTAGGCTCTAAGTTGTACGACTGAACCGTCTCACGCGTCAGTTCAGCCAGTGCAGGCGAACCGGGTGCCGGATATTGCACCTCATACAAGGCCTTGGGAAAGCCACCAAAATCGTGAATAGTAGATGGATTTTTCATGGCAGTAAGCTGGGTGCCGCGAGTCTCCCAATGAGCCGAAACACACAAAATAGCGGCCGGGCGAGGCAGCTCGGCTGCTACTCGCCTGAATCCTGCCACAAACTCATTCTCCTCAATGGCATTCATGGGACTTCCATGACCCAAAAACAATACAGGCATTACAGGCGTAGGCCGGAATGTTTCGGCCATCTTATTCAATATATTTTGTGACATATACTCATATTTTGAGGACAGAACCCACAAGCTGCATTATCAGCTCATGGGAACTTCCATTAATCAGTCTTTGCTATAGGTATCAATGTTGTCCGGTAAACCTTTCAATTCAACTTAGCTTATGGATTTCTCACTTCGTTCGAAATGACAGGATGTCATTCCGAGCTTTGCGAGCAATCTAATCGCTTTTAACTGACAACAGTGATAATTTATATACTAATATCGTTTAGTTAAGATGCCATGTCTAATTGACTTTATGCTGTTGGGACTACTCCTGTATTTTAGTTCATAGTTCAGACAATTTTAGAAAACAATCCCTACATCAAACCCTTTTTGTAAAGTAAGGAATTCTATCCTATACTTTGTTGCACTTTGAAACTTAATGTGCTCTGAAGGCTGTATCTTACGGGAAATGCTTTTCATCATACTGAATCCCAAACTCCTCCAACAAATATTTTAATTCTTCTTCAAAAGTTATCTTTTTATGATGCTCTTGTTGATTTTTTATATATTCATATCACGCATGAAACCAGCTAAAGCTAGTGATGGATGCAAATCACATAAAATATGTATATGTTCTTCCATACCATTAATGCGGTATAAAAATCCTTGCTTATTTTTAATGTATCCCATAATGTAAGCATATAACTCACGGGCGTGT
>ENA-UOOK01000818-UOOK01000818.1-fermentation-metagenome-genome-assembly--contig:-NODE-818-length-41622-cov-10.995501_pt1 | contig 41622 bp, 39 predicted proteins | sample MGYA00245777_ERZ724023 | MGnify/ENA primary metagenome ERZ724023 (study PRJEB28704, sample SAMN03018312) | fermentation metagenome | biome: anthropogenic terrestrial biome; feature: soil; material...
TTCTGCGGTATAACGGCTGGGAAGGCAAGCTGAATGCCTACGCGACGCCCGAGCCCTTTTTTGATTATCTCTGCGGCGGCGGGCCAATCGGTACCCTGCTTGTTTTAGAGAATAAAGACACGTGGTACACTCTGCGCCGGCTGCTGATGAATCATCTATATAGAAGAAATCTGTTCGGCGTCCGGCTGGACGGAGTGGTCCTGGGGGAGGGGAACAAGGCCGCGCGGCCGCATGCACTGGAAGAATATGCGTCGTTTCTGCCGGGACCGGCGCCGCGCTTTTATTATTTTGGCGATTTGGATTATACCGGCATCCAAATCTATCAGTCGGTGGTGGATGCAAATCCCGGTCTTGAGATCCGCCTGTTTGCGTCGGCCTATCGGGCCATGCTGATCCGCAGCCGGCAAGCCGGAACGGAAGCGGTGACAACCAGCCAGAGCAAACCGGCGGGACTTGTGGCGTTTCTGTCGCTGTTCGACGCGGAGGAAAGCGAGCAGATTAAACGGCTGCTGGAATCCGGGCGATTTCTCCCGCAGGAGATTTTGACCTGCCCCTATCTGGAATCCCAGCTTATGGAAGCGGGAAACGGCAATGTTTGATTTTCTGGACCGATTCGACAAACGGATGGAGTTTGTCGCAATCGTGGATTCGGTCGTCAACCGCCAGAATAAAAACAATGAACTTGAGCAGCGGTATGGGAAAAGCGAAATCGACAACCTGATTGTTTCCGTCCTGGTCTTTATCATGGAGCGGACGCTTTCGGAGGAGCACGACTGTACGCTGGAAAGCATCGCGGGATTTTTACGTTCCGTGCTGCCGGCTTACGGGAAGACCGTATCCGACATAGAAGCTGAAAAACTGGCGCGCTATCTGGTCAAGGACATCCTGCAGAACAAAGGGGTTCGACGAACCTATAAATCCATGCGTTACCCGGGCGGCTTTGTCGAACAGGAAGTGCGCCTCATCATCGACCGCGATTACGGCCGTGCGCCCGTCGTTTATGAGCTGACGAGGCAGGGGTATGACTTTCTGTTTCGGACCAAGGAAGTTGACGACGCGCTTGGATTTCAGATTGAAGAGATACGGCTGCAGCTGCAGATCGAGAAGCATTATTACCGGGAAGCCATCGGCCAAAGCCGTGACCTGGTGCGGATGCTGCTGCAGAAGCGACGGGAAATGGAGCAGTTTGAGCGGCAGCTGCGCGGCAATCTTGCCGCGACGCCCGGCGAGGAATATGAAGAGCTGATTCGCGGCATCGATGCGGTCTTGAACGACGAGTACAACGCGATGCAGAAAATCGAGCGAAAGGTTCAGCTGGCGCGGAAAGCCCTGGAGGAAGAGCAGAGCCTGCACGGCCGGCTGGATGAAAAGGGGCTTCAGGCGAGGGCGGACGTGGACGGCATCTATGCTAATGTTCGTCGTGCGCTTATGCTGCAGCGAAAAATGCTGGTTGCGTGCCAGTCGGTCCAAAAACTTTATCTCCGCGTCCTGCAGGATGCTATCTTATTCCATTCCGTACAGCGGTTCGACATGCAGGAAGAGATTCTCACTCCGCTCGCCGCCTGCAAGTTCCGTCAATCAAAGGAAGCGGACGGCCTGTTCCAGAACCTGCTCGCCCCGTTGATGCTGCCGCGCCTGCCGGCCATTCTGAACCTCAGACTGGCATATGACCGTCAGGCCAGAATCTCAGAAAATGAAGAGCCAGGGGTGCGCGAGTCGGAGGAGATGGAATCCGAACAGGCGGAGCTGGAACGAATCAAACGGCGGAATCGGACCCATGTGCGCATTGTCGGCCGCCTGCTGGAATTTTCCGCCGCGCACCCGGAAGGATTTTCCTTTCAGACGTTTTACGATACGCTGCGGAACGAAAGGGACTTTGAGGAACTGTGCCGGGAGCGCGTGCTGTTTATGGACATACTGCGTCTGTATGAGATCGGAGACATTGACCTGGAACTGTGGAAGCGGCAGAACGAGGAATGGTGCGAAGACTGCACCGGAGAGTTTGACCTGGCGTATTGCCTTGGGCGCATCGGTCGGATGCATCCGGACTTTTATGGCCTGCGGCGGATTCAAATCCAAACTCAGAGCAAAAGCGCCGAACTTCTACTTCCCTTTGAGGCAAAAACGGAAAAAAGAACGCCTTCTCCTCAGATTGAAATAAGCGATTTGCTGTTCGAGGTGAAACTGAATGAAAGAGGCCTATCAGATTCTGCGGATCCTGCTGACGGACGGGGAACTTACTGAAGGTTCAAACAATCTTCTTTTTGGCGAATGGAAGAATCCACAAGTGCGCGAGGAGCTGCAGGAACTGGCGGAGGCGCTGTCTTTCACGCTTGTGGAGGTGCCGCACGCCGTCTATCTCGTGCCCGAAGTGGACAATCCCTTCCTGAGTGTGTCGCTGGGGGATCTGCGCAAGGGGGTCGGCACGTCCGCCCATACGGTGGATGCCTTTTTGCAGTGCTATATCATTATGGTGATTCTGTACTGCTTTTTCGGGGGAAAGAACGCCGACCCGAAGCGGGCGTCCTTTCTGCAGATTAAAGATGTGGCGGCGGAGCTGGACAGACATTTCGCCCGTTCGGCGGAACAGACGGCGCAGCCTTGGCAGGAAAAGATGATGATCAATTTTGACCAGATTGCGCAAGTATGGAACAACCTTCCCCTACGCGAAACAAACAGGGGCAGTTCCCGGGAAGAGACTGTGCGAAAAGCCTGCCGCTTTCTCGAAAAGCAAAAGCTGGTTGTGCTGCTGGACGAACAAAACGAGATTCGCACCACACGGCGGCTCGACGATCTGATGATTCATTATTATCTGAATGACGAGCGGATTGCGGAACTGCATCGTCTGTTTGCGAGGGAGGAGGAGAAAGATCTTGCCTAAAATCAACCGGATTCGGATCGCCAACGTGAGCTGGGAGCACCGCGTCATCACGGATGAGCTTTACAACAGCTATGACGGGCAGAATCTTTTGCTCAATCTGGCGAACGGCGGCGGAAAAAGCGTGCTCGTGCAGATGATGCTTCAGCCGATCCTTCCGACTCAGCGCCTGCGCAAACGCAAAATTGACGATTATCTCTCCACAACCAGCGCGCCGACTTACATTCTTCTGGAGTGGAAACTGGACAACAGCCCCTTTTATCTGCTGACCGGCATCGCGATGTGTTCCATCGGCCAGTCCGGCGACGGCGCGTCCCGCACCAAATACTTCACGTTCACCAACTATTACGAAAGGGGCAACGAATATGACATCAAGAATTTTCCGTTTATCATCCGTGAAGAAAACGGCGTGAAGTATGTCCCCTATGAGGAAGCGCGCAGGAAGCTGAAGGCGACGAAGGGAGATGCATTCGAGCTGCGCTGCTTTGCGTTCGACGAGAGCGAGGCTTATCAGGCCGAGCTTATGAAGTACGGCATCCTGTCGCAGGAATGGAAGGTCCTTGCGGAGATCAACGATAAGGAAGGCGGCGTGGACGAGCTCTTTTCCGCCTGCAGGACCTCCGACAGCCTGATGAACCGCTGGATTCTGAAAACCGTTTCCGAGGAGCTTAATCAGGGGAGCACCGCGCTTTTTGACGCGCTTTTGGGGTTGATGTCTTCCATCCTGGATGCGGAGGACAAACTGAAGGAGAAGAAACTGCTGGACGATTTTTCCGGGAGAACGGAGGCCATTCAAACGGGGCTTTCGACCCTGTGCGACGGCTTGGAAAAAGCCGAACGGGCAGCCGGCGAGCTCTCGGGACTTCACGCCTGGCTTTTAGAGAAGAAAAAAGCGCTTGGCGACCGGCTTGCCGAATATGCCGCACGGAAAGACGAACTGCGGGAAGCTCAGACGCAGATAGACCGGGAGGATGCTTCGGAATGCTATTGGCGTCGGGAAGAAGAGGCGGACGCCAAAAAGAAGCTCTTTGGCGACGCCGAAGCGATTCTGAAAAGTGCGGCCCTGCTTTGCAGTCAGGCGAAAAGACAAAAGAAATGTTGGGAAGCCGCCCGCTTTGCTCAACGCTGGCACGAGGAGCAGGGCAGGATTCTATCGCTGCGAGAACAACTGAAAACACTTTACACCGGTTCTGAGGGAGAAATTTTCCGGCGGGTTTCTTTTACGCTTTGGGAGCGATACGGCAGCGCTCTGGCACAGACGGAAACGAGCCTCTCCGGCCTCGACCAATCCATTGAGACGGACGAGCGAACACTGGAAGAAGCAAACCGGTCCCAGGCGAAACTCGAAAACCGCATGGGGAACGAGCGGCAGGAACTGGGAGCGGTGCGGCAGCGCATCGAATCTTTTAGCGAGGCAGAGGGAAAAATGCTCGGCACTCTTTCGCTGGAGATGCGGCGCAACCTGGAGAATGAGCTGGCTCCGGAAGACGTCGAGCGGGCCCGGACTTTGCTGCGGCAGCGCGCGGACAATCTGGCCCGCGAAAGGCAGCGCCTGGCGGCGGCGAGTGCCAACCGGCTGCAAGCCGCCGCACGGGTTGCCGAGCGGAAGAATGCGGAACAGGAACGCGAAGCGGCCGGCATTCGTGAGGAGCAGAGCAGGACTGCGCTGGACGCCTTTGAGAAGGCGGAAAAATCGTGCCTCCGCCTGTTGGCGCGCAACGGCATCGAAGCCTCCTGCCTTTACAATGCCGAGCAGTGCCGCGGAATACTCGGGCAGAACTTGGAGCGGACGAACAAGGACTGTTCAGAGCTGCAGCGCAGACAGGAGAGCATGACCGAGACGTTGCAGGACTGCGTCAGCGGAACGCTTCATGCCGACCGGCGGTTCGGCGAGCTGCTTGAACATGCGGGAATTTCGTTCGAAACCGGCGAATCCTATTTGCGGCAGCGCCCGAAAGAGGAACAGGATGCCTGCCTGCGGAAGAATCCCATGCTGCCGTTCTCATTCGTCGTTTCGCGCAAGGACCTGCGGCGCATTCCGATGCCGGAAGAGGGAGGCGCGATGAACCGCGTTTGCCCCGTTGTCGCCTATGATGAGATTTCCATCCCCTGCAGAGTAAACGGGCGGTTTGCGGAGCTCTCGGATGATTTTCGGCTGGCCTGTTTCTATGATGAGCGAAGCCTGAAAACGGTCTCTCGGGAAATCTATCAAAAGCAGCTTCAGGCGCGCATCGGCGAACTGCAGAAGTCGTCTGAACTTCTGCAGAAAAAACGAACCGCACTCGAGCGGGACATTCAGACCCTCGCGGATTTTCCCTACACCGCCGGCAGCCGCGCCGGTCTGACGAAAGCACATGAGGACGCAAAAAAGGCCCGCAGCGCTTGGAATGGACGGCTTGCTTTTCTGGAGGACGAGATTGAAAAAGGGAGGAAGGAAGCGGAGCGGTTGGCAGCCTGTTTGCATCAAATCGAAAAAAAGGCGCAGACGGCCGAAAACAACCTGAAGCTTTTCTCAGAATTTCTGCAGCAGAACGAACGATTCATGCAGGACAGCCGGACAAAATCCGAACTGGAACGTGCGCTTCGGGAGGGCGGCGAACGGCTTGCGGCATCTAAAAAATCAATTCGTCTGCGCGAGGAAGACATCCGCGAAAAAAGGGCGCAGCGTCAGGAGATGAGCCAGCGGCAGCGCGCTTATACTCAGAAGCGCGCGGAGCTTGGCACGCCCGAAAAGGCGAAGCCTCTGGATTGGGCTCTCGATCAGATGGAAGAATGGCGTGCGCGGTATCTCGCCAAGCAAAACGAAAGCGAGCAGTCGCTCCACCGCCAAATCGAGGAGGCTGCAAAAGCGCAGGCTGAAGCGGCTCAAACCCTGAGGAGCCAATACGCGCATCTGCCGCGTGCCTCCTATGAGGGCCTTCCCTTTACAGAGGAAGCCCTTGCCGCCGCCACAGAGAAAGCGGACGGCGCATCCCGGTCTTATGAAACTGCGCTCAGGGCACACTCGAAGGCGGAGAGCGAATGGAACACCGCTGCGGAGCGCCTGCGCGATGCGGAGCAGGAGCTGAAAAAAGCCGGTCTGGAGCGGCCGCTGCCCCCAAAGCAGATTTTTGGGGACTACCAGCGCCGCAGAGCGGAAGCGGCCGCGGAAGTCAAGCAACTGGAGCACCTCAGGCAGCAATGCGAAGCGGAAAGGAACAGCCTGGATATCAGGACGAACAGCATCCGACGCTATATCAAACCTGAAAACATAAAACCTTTGCCCGCGCCGCGCGAAGGTTTGTGGGATGATTTCGACATCGAGAAACTCGGCGGTTCCTATCTCGACCAACGAAAGCAAAACGACAAATGCCGCGAAGGCCTGCAAAACAGTCTGGGCGGACTGCGCGCCGATTTTTCGGACAAGCACCCCGTGCTTTCAAAGTTCCTCGAAAACATCCCGGTCGATCAGGATACGGAGACGTACGAAGCCTGCTATTTTCTGTATGAGCGCATGGCGGACCAGTCCCAAACTTTGGAGAAATGGCGCAAAGTGCTGGAGCTTGCCCTCGCTCATTTGGACCAGGATAAGCGGAATGTGATACGGCAGGCCCTGATGCAGGGACGGGATCTGTATGAAGGGCTGAGAAAGATGTCGAATGCTTCCCGTGTGGCCCTGTGGCCGGGTTCACCGCCTCGGCAGACGCTTAAAATAGGCGTCCCGGACGTCTTGGACGGCGATGAGGAAAAGCGCATGACGGCTTATGTGGAAAGCTGCATTCAAACGCTCCGCTCAGAGAAGGAACAGGGGGCGCTGGACGAGGACCGCCTCCGCAAAAAAATCGGCGAAATGTTTGCCGACCGGGAACTGCTTGGCATCGTGGTCAATCAGATAAACATTCCGGTTTCCCTCATAAAAGTAGACCGCAGACCGGAAAACAGCGTCCTGCGAAGTTGGGAAAAAGTGCTGGTCGAAAATTCCGGAGGGGAGTTTTTCGTTTCCTGCTTCGTCCTCATTTCCGCACTGATGAGCTACAAACGGGACAGCGTGATGAGGAAGAGCGGCGTAAGGGAAACCACGAGGGTCTTTTTGATTGATAATCCGTTCGGAAAAACCTCTTCAAAACATCTGCTTGAGGCGATGCTTCACATTGCGGCACGCTACCACACTCAGCTGATCTGCTTATCGGACCTGAACCAGAGCTCCATCACCGATTGCTTTGCGGTGATTTATCAGCTTGTCGTGCGGCAGGGCCTTTTCAGCCGCAACTCTTATCTGCGGACGGGCAATATGCGCGTCAATGGAGAATTCAGACTGAACGAGCGGCTGGAGCATGCGGGTCTGTATACGCCGCCGGAGCAGATGCGCCTGTTTGACGAATAAATGCCGAGCCATTTTCTCTTGACGAACATTAGCCGGAAAATATGGGCAACGCCTCCAAAAAATAATCCCCAAGAGCCAAGCATCAGGAAGGCCCCTGGGGATTTATATTGTTGAATTATCAGGCAAAGAAAAAGACGTATTCGGAAAATTCACTCAGATTCAAGAAAGCCTTTTCTGGAGGTGCAGGCTGTTCAGAAAATCGGGCGAAAGCAGAATCTGTTCCACTTTGGGGAGCGTGATTCCAAGGGCTTCCCGGAGGACGTCCTCTACACTTTCGACCGGGATAATCCTGATGCGGCTGCGGACTTCCTGCGGAATTTCCTTCAGATCCTCGACATTGTCCTTCGGAATCAGGACCCGCCTGATGCCGGCGCGGTCGGCGGCGAGCAGTTTCTCCTTCAGCCCGCCGATGGGCAGCACCTTGCCGCTCAGGGTGACTTCGCCGGTCATGGCGAGGCGCGAATCCACCGCGATGCCGGTTACGAGCGAAGCGAGCGCCGTAAAGATGGTGACGCCGGCGGACGGCCCGTCCTTCGGCACGGCGCCGGAGGGGACGTGGATGTGGATGTCGCGGTCCTTGAAGTGCACGGCGTTGACCGGCAGACGCGATTTGAGCAGGCTCAGGGAAATGCGCGCCGATTCCTTCATCACATCGCCCAGCTGGCCGGTCAGAATCACCTGGTTGCTGCCGGGCATGTCGGTCGCCTCGATGAACAGGATTTCGCCGCCGACGGGAGTCCACGCCAGGCCGGTCACCACGCCGGGGGCGTTCGCCTCCTGCGCCACGTCGTGACGGAAAACCCTGCGCCCGAGGATGTCCTCCAGATCTTCCGGCCGGACGGCGAACGATTTGGGCGCTGTGCCGGAAACGATTTTTTCCGCTGCGGTGCGCGCGATGACGTTGAGCTGCTTTTTCAACCCGCGCACGCCGGCCTCCATGGTGTAGTCGGAAATAATCGCCCTCAGGGTATCGTCGCCGATTTTCACGTCGCCGTCTTTCAGGCCGTTTTCCTCCATTGCCTCCGGAATCAGGTGCTCGCGGCCGATGTGGAATTTCTCATCCGCCGTATAGCCGGAAAGCTCGATGACCTCCATGCGGTCCAGCAGCGGCGCCGGGATGGTCTCCAGCGTATTGGCCGTCGCGATGAAGAACACATTGGAAAGATCGTACGGCAGGTCGAGGTAGTGGTCGGTGAAGGTATTGTTCTGCTCCGGGTCCAGAACCTCCAGCAGGGCGGCCGCCGGGTCGCCGTTGTAGCCGGTCCCCAGCTTGTCGACCTCGTCCAGGACCATCACGGGATTCATCACGCCGGCCTTTTTGATGCCCGAAAGGATGCGCCCCGGCATAGCGCCGACATAGGTGCGGCGGTGGCCGCGGATTTCGGCTTCGTCGCGGATGCCGCCGAGGCTCAGGCGGACGTATTTGCGCCCGAGCACCTGCGCGATGCTTTTCCCGAGGCTCGTTTTCCCCGTCCCGGGCGGGCCGACCAGCAGCAGGATGGACCCCTGCTTGTTCTGCTTGAGCTGCATCACGGCGATGTGCTGCAGGATGCGCTTTTTCACTTTTTCCAGCCCGTAATGCTGCTCGTCGAGCAGACGGCGGGCTTCCTTCAGGCTGACGGGCTTGGCCTTGCCGACCTGCCACGGCAGCGCGACCAGAAAATCAAGGTAGTCGCGGATGACGCTGTAATCCGGGCTTGCGGGATTCTCCTTTTCGAGCTTCTCGACTTCTTCCAGCGCCGCTTTGCGGATTTCATCCGGCATATGTGCGTTCTGAATCCGGGCACGGTAATTTTTGGCTGCGCCGCCGTTTCCTTCGCCGAGCTCCTCCTGAATCGCGTTGAGCTGTTCCCGGAGGATGGTTTTTCGATAATCCCGGCTCGCCTTTTCGGTGAACCGCTGGGAAAGCTCGATTTGAAGCTGGATGGATTCCTTGTAGCGCATGAAATAGTCGACGAACGTGAGGCAGCGGGTTTTCAGCGAAGACGTCTCCATCAGGGAATACTGCTCCTCGCTCGAGAGCGGGATGAGCTGGCAGATGGAACCGATCAGAACGTTTAAATCCTCTATCTGGCTGATTGCCCGGACGAGTCCCTCCGCGTTCTGAAATTTCGACCCGACCTCGCGCACGATTTTCCGGATGTAGCCCACCATCTGCCGGCGGCTGGTTCCATCCAGATCGATGACGTCCAGCAGGGGAGTGACTTTGCCGTCGATTTCTCCGCCGCGGACGGAAAGGTCGGAAACTTCGACGCGGTTCAGGACCTGAACCGCAATCCGCGTTTTCCCGTCCTCTTCCAAAACTTTCAGGATTTTTACGGAGACGCCGATTTTATAAAAATCCTCCGCCTGCAGCGGCTGGTCTTTCTGGCGGTGCTTCACGGGCAGCGCCGTGACCGTCCGGCCTTCCGCCTGTGCCTGCGGCAGGGTCCGGCTGGCCAGGGCGACAGGCCGGATATTGCAGATCATTCCCGGCAGCAGAACGAGATTTTGAATTGGGATAATCATGAATCAGGATTCCTTTCTCTCTATACTATAAATGAACATTCGTTTAATTATAATCAATGCTTCGCCGCGCTTCTGAAAGAACACAGCCGGCCTTACATCAGCGCCTTCTGAATCATTTTTATCAGTTCGTCCAGCCGGTCCTCCGGCGGCTCTCCGGCCTCGCTGTGGCAGGCGATCCGCTCCACGGGAGGAAACAGGATCGCGTAGAGATTGTCCGTATCGAAATCGCCGAAAATATGTTTCTGCTGCAGCTCCGCCAGAAGCCGGGTCAGGCACGCCGACCCGCGCATGGTCTGGCAGCTGTTGTAAAGGGCCGGGCAGGTGTCAAACTGCTCCAGAAAGCAGAAAACCTCCTGGTTCTGCACAATGTACTGGTAATACTGGCGGACAAGCTGCGCGACAATCTCCTGCGCGCTCATGTCGGGGCGGATGCACCCCATCAGGAAATGGACGGCGTCGTCGATGCACTCCCGGTAAATATCCTGCAGCATGTCTTCCTTGCTGTCGTAATAGATATAGACCGTGGCGGGGGAAACCCCCGCGCTCTGGGCAATCTTCGCAATCGATGCGCCCTGGAACCCTTCTTTCAGAATCAGGCGCACCACTGCGTTTTTGATATTCCGCTGTTTTTCATCGTCTTTTTTCCGCGTATCCATCACCCGTCCAACCGTTTCTTCGGAAGTCTGGTTCTATAATAAACGATCATTCATTTAATGTCAAGAGAAAATTTTATTTTTGCCGGAAGCAAATCCGGTTCTTTTAAAGCCGCGCATAAAAAATGCTTCTTTGCCTTGTCGGGAGCCTGAAGCCGGGAGGGGCCGACAAAGCAAAGAAGCCTATAAAAATTTCAGAAAGAAGTGAACGGGGGATTTGCTCACGCCGTCTTCATGTGAAGACGGAGCCTGTCTGAAATCATGGCGATAAATTCACTGTTGGTCGGCTTGCCGCGCGTGTTGTGGATGGTATAGCCGAAATAGGAGTTGAGGATGTCTACGTCGCCCCGGTCCCATGCGACTTCAATCGCATGGCGGATGGCGCGCTCCACGCGGGAAGCCGTCGTGTTGTATTTTTTTGCGACACTGGGATACAGTTGCTTGGTCACCGCATTGATGATGTCCGGGGTCTCGATGGCCATGATGATCGAATCTCGCAGATAGTGATAGCCTTTGATGTGGGCCGGCACGCCGATCTGATGCAGAATCTCCGTGACCTGGATTTCCAGCGACGGCTCCGGCTCCGGCAGCGGCTGCGCGGAGGCCGGGACTTTCATCCCGTTGATTGAGCACAGCTGCAGAATCCGGTCGGCCAGGTCCGCCGCATCGAACGGAGCCACAGCAAAATAGGCGGCGCCAGACATCATGACTTCACGCTCCAGGGTCGGGCTGGTAAAGTTGGAGATAATCACGAAAAGCGGCTGGATGCCCGGCGCTTTCGTCCGCAGCGCCTTCATCACCCCGATGCCGTCAAGCCGCGGCATAAACAGATTGGCAAGCACGACGTCCGGGTGCGAAGAGCTGATTTTATCCAGCAGGGCCATGCCGTCTTTCGGAACATAGGAGACTTCCAAACCGGAATTTTCAAAAGTTCGACCATACTCTTTATGAAACTCCGGACTGTCGTTTGCAATGAGCAACTTAATGTGTTTTTCCATCTTTAATATCCCCCTAATTGATTGATTGTAGCGATATTATACCATATATTGGGAATTATGGCAATAGATTGGCAAAATATTTTTTTGATTTTAGGGGGAAAATATGGCCGGGCGAAAAATCAGGATACTTTTTGCTTGAGAAGGGCGCCCGCCGCGCGGGATTCTTCGAGCATATTTTCGGCAAAAATGCCGTATCCGCACGTCGGGTCGTTTACAAATACATGGGTCACGGCGCCGACCAGCTTGCCGTTTTGGACGATCGGGCTTCCGCTCATTCCCTGCACGATGCCGCCGGTCTGGCTCAGGAGCTTCTCGTCGGTGATGCGCAGGACCATATTCTTGCTTTGGGCGCTGTCGCGGTAATCGATCCTTTCAATTTCGGCATTAAAATACTGGGGGCTGCTGCCGTGGATGGTGGTCAGGATTTTCACGGGGCCGGGTTTCACTTCCTGCTTCATGGCGGCTTTGAGGGCCGGCCCCTGCGGGGACCGGGCCAGCCTGCCATAAACGCCGGAGGGCACGTTCGCCAGCAGCGTGCCGATGGCCGCGTCGTCGGAAAAATAGCCGCGCAGCTCACCGGGAGCGCCTTTTCGGCCCTGCGTGATCCCGTTGATGGTGACGGAAACGATGTTGCCGCTCAGCAGGGGCATCAGCTTTCCGGTGTCGGAGTCGCAGATGCCGTGGCCAAGGCCGGCAAAACAACTGGTGGACGGATCGTAATAGGTCAGCGTGCCGATGCCCGCGGTGCTGTCGCGGACCCAGACGCCCGCCTTATACAGCCCGTCGGCTTCGGAGCACGCGGGACGGACGGAAAGAGAACAGACGGCTCCGTCCCTGCGCACGGTGAACTTCAAGGTCTTTCCCCTGCAGCTTTCCACTGCCTGCTGCACGTCGGTGTTTTTGCTGACGGTTTTTCCGTCGATTGCGGTGATGACGTCGCCGACTTTCAGCCCGGCGTCTATGGCCGGGTTGATGCTGCCGGTATCGGTCTTGATGTCCGCAAGCCCCACGACGACAACGCCGTTTGTGAACATCTCGATGCCGAACGGCTTGCCGCTGAGCACGACGCAGGTCTGGTCAACCACGTTGATTTTGACCGCCTTTAAAGGAATGGTGTCGTAGAGCATCAGCTGCGCGTCGTAGCTTTGCGGGTACTGCGCTGCGGTACTGGCGGAAACGTCCGCTTCGCCGTCCCGCACGACGGAAAGGGCGCCGGAAAGCCAGCGCAGGCGGCTGCCCGCCGTCACGGTGTAGGAATCCGGGGTAAAGTAATCCGCCGTGCCGAGCACTGCTGCAAACAGCAGCCCCGCGGCGGCGACGGATGCGGTTAGAAATTTCATAAATTTTTTCAAAATTTCACCTCCCTCGCACCGCACTATTACTCTGCCACGGCGGCGGACATTTATGTTGTCAGTTCTGCTTTCCTGTGGAAGCATCTGCCAGAAAACCGCCTTTTTCGGAAGTTGCGGCCATCTGTGCCTCATATTACATTGGGTGAAAATCCCGGGGGAGAAACAGGATAAAGCAGGAAAAATATCTGTCAATCCATCCGTTTTTATTTTGAAATTCAAAAACATTCAAAAAACAACTTCAAAAAACAATAAAGTCCCCGCGCCCGCCCGCAACGGCGGGGGCGGCCAGTCCGTTTGAATTGCCCCTGCGGCTATGGTATAATCAGCTTGTTCCTGCAGAAGCGGCAGGCCGCAGGAAAAGCGGAAGGCACCGCCTGGCGGCGCCTTCCGCCGGAAAGGGGCTGAACCGGACCGATGCACGAACTGCCTGTTGTTCTGGACATCTTGCGGGTGATGGAGGAAGAGGCCGGAAAACGGAATTTCAGGAAAATCACCCGGATCGATTTGGTCATCGGCGAGCTTTCCTCCATCGTCGGCGAATGTGTGCAGATGTATTTCGACGTGGCCTCAAAAGACAGCGTGTGCGCCGGGGCGAAGCTGACGTTCGACTACCGGCCCGCCATGCTGCGCTGCCGGAAATGCGGGAGGGAATTCCCGCATCAGAAGAGCTTTACCTGCCCGGCGTGCGGGGGCGACGCCGTTCTGATTAAAGGCACCGGGCGGGAATTTTACATCCGGTCGTTCGAGGGCCGGTGATAAGGAAAGGTGAAAAAATGGAAGTTATCCTGATGAAAGAGCTTTTGGGGGCGAACGATGAGCTTGCGGCGAAGAACCGCGATTATTTCAAACGGCGGCATATTCTTGCCGTCAACCTGATGGGTTCGCCCGGCTCGGGGAAAACCACGCTGATTTCCGCCGTTGCGAAAGAGCTCGGCGGCCTGCGCACGGGCGTGATCGAAGGGGACATCGCCTCGTCCATCGACGCCGAGCGGATGGAGCGCGAGGGCATCCGCTCGTCGCAGATCAACACCTGCGGGGAATGCCACCTGGACGCGAATGTGATTCGCCAGGGTGCGGACCGCATCGATTTGAAGGACGCGGTTGTTTTTATCGAGAACGTCGGCAACCTGATCTGCCCGGCCGAGTTCGACCTGGGCGAGTCGGTGCGCCTGCTCGCCGCCAGCGTGCCGGAAGGGGACGACAAGCCGCTTAAATATGTCCCGATGTTCAGCTATGTCGATGCGGTCGCGCTGACGAAATGCGACCTGACGGAAGCGGTCGGCTTTGAGAAGCAGAAATTCCTCAAAGGGCTTCGGGCCGTTTCGCAGGCCCCCGTGTTTGAGGTCAGCCTGAAAAAGGGCTGCCCGGCGCGCGGCGTCAAAGCGGTGGCCGGCTGGCTGAAGAAAAAATACGAAGCGCTCGAAAAAGTCTGAAGCGGGCGGGATTTCTTTTCGTCCGCATTCTCCCTTCCGCCGCCGGCCCGGGCGGCGGGGGCGCTTTTTTTCTGGCCGAAAAAGAAGGGAACCGTGCAACAAAATCCCATATCCGCGCAGTCCGCGGAAAAACCGTTTCGCCTCCCGTCCGGGGGGCGTTTTTCATAGTTCTTTGCGGCCGCGCGTTTTTCCGCCGCCTGCCGGCGCGGAGGGATTTCGGTTGTCTGCATATTTTCAGTGCGGAAAAGGGCGCCGGCCGATTGACAGATTTTTGATTTGTGCTACAATTTATAAGACAAAACGCTCTAAATTATGACAATTTTTCCGGCCGGGCGGCCGGCGACGCGGCGCAACTTTCTTACATCAAAGCCATGAAAGGAAATTCAGAATGGACATCTCTACGTTTGTGGGCCTGCTGATTGCGTTCGGCGCTCTGATCGGCGGCTACGTAATCGACGGCGGCCGGGTGGCCTCTCTCGTCCTTCTCAGCCCTTTCGTCATCGTCTTTGGCGGGACGCTGGGCGCGGTGGTCATCTCCTACGGCATACCGGACACGGCGCGGGCGCTCAGGGCGCTGTTCGCGAGCTACTCGAGAAAGAACCGGCCGGACCCCGAGGGGCTGATACAGAAAATCTGCTCGATGGCGGATTTATGCCGGTCGGAAGGGCTTCTGGAGCTGCAGACGTTCCTTTCGGATCCGGAGCTGGAAACCGGGAATTACCTTCTGCTCAAAGAGGGGATGATTCTCGCCACGGACACGAAAAACGTGGACAGCATGCAGGAGACCATGGAGACGGACATCCGCTCCTATACGCTCAGCAGGCAGATGGAGATCGACGTTTTCGAGGGTGCCGGCGGCTTTTCCCCGACCCTGGGCATCATCGGTACGGTGATGGGGCTGGTGCAGGTGCTTTCCAATATCTCGGATGCGGAGCACCTCACGCAGGCCATTGCCGTCGCGTTCATCGCCACCCTGTACGGCGTCGTTTTTGCGAACATCCTCTACCTGCCCGCCGCCAACCATCTGAAAAGCTGCCTGAAGCGCCAGACGATTTTCCGCGAGATGATTGTCGACGGCATGTGCATGCTGGCGAGCGGCGAAAGCTCCCGGAACATCGAGAACAAGCTTTCGCTGTATTACCACGCTTTCCCGGGCTGCGAGCAGAAATACAAAGCGGGAATCGAAAACTGACCGGGGGGATGCGTCCATGAAAATCAGGCCGAGGCCCGCAGGCGAAAACCCGTCCAACGGCAACAGATGGTTTCTGACCTATTCGGATATGATAACGCTTCTGCTGGCGCTTTTCATCGTGCTGTATTCCATGGCTTCCGCCAACGAGAAAAAGTACGGGCAGCTCGTCAAAGGGTTCCGCACCGCGCTGAACACCGAGTCCGCCTCCGAAACCGGCGGAGGAAAAGCCGGTGCCGCCGGCGGGCAGGGCGTGGTTTTAAAGGCGGGGCAGAAAATCGTGAATATGGACGCGCTCGACCAGGTCTACCAGTCGCTGAACGGCTATATTTCCAAAAACCATCTGCAGGACCAGATCAGCCTCACAAAATCCGGCGAATATGTGCAGGTCCACCTGAAAGACGTCGTGATGTTCCAGCCGAACACCGCGGAGATGCTCCCCGGCAGCAAGCCGATTATGCGGGAAATGGAAGAGGCCCTCGCGGCGGTTTACGACCGTGTGGACCATATCACCATCAGCGGGCATACGGCGAACGTGGTGGTCAATTCCACGCGCAGCGACCAGATTTCGTGGATGCTCTCCACCCAGCGCGCGGTCACCGTGCTGAACAGCCTGCTGGATTACGGCCTCCGCGGCGACAAGCTCTCCATTCAGGGATATGCCCATTACGCGCCGATAGCGGATAATTCCACCGAGGAGGGGCGCGCGAAAAACCGCAGGGTCGAAATTACGATTTACAAAAATCCCTCCAAAGATGCCGCGCAGAATCCTTCCAGAACTTCTTCGGCCTCTTCCCAAAAGTAAAAGGCCGTTTTTAGAAAAGAATCGGGGCAGAAAAGAGCACCGCGCTTTTCAGATGGACTTCAAAGCACGGTGCATCAAATATCTATAAATCTAAAAATTATAAAGTTTAAAACTGAAAGTTCCATTGTGCGGCTGCGCCGCGCGCTCCGAAGACCCGGAGTCTGTCGTCAGGCGTCCGTCCGCCGGGACCGTTCCAGCGCCGCCTCGTAAGCGGCTGCGGTCCGGCCGTCGAAGCAGACCAGGGTCACCCCGCGCACAGTCGTGGAGGCCCTGAGAAAAGCCGAGATTTCACGGATGGCGATGGCTGCGGCGCGATCGAGCGGAAAACGGTACGCCCCCGTGCTGATGGACGGAAACGCCACGGTGCGGCACCCGTGCCGTTCCGCAAGCTGCAGGCAGCTCCGGTAGCAGGAAGCGAGCAGGCCGTCCTCGCCGGCGGTCCCGCCGTGCCAGACGGGGCCGGGCGTGTGGATCACATACCGCGCCGGCAGGGCGTAGCCGGCCGTGATTTTCGCCTTCCCCGTTTCGCAGCCGTGCAGCTTCCGGCACTCCGCCAGCAGACCGGGCCCCGCCGCCCGGTGGATGGCGCCGTCCACGCCGCCGCCCCCGAGCAGGGAGGTGTTCGCCGCGTTTACGATGGCGTCCGCCCTGAACTTCGTAATATCGCCCTTTACGATTTCAATGCCCATGTTTTTGCACACCTCCGTTTTTCCATTTGGAATTTTAGGATTGAAAACGCTCCTTTTCCCGGCGCGTCCGGGCTTATCCGTTCCTGAAAATCGTCCCCATGTCCTCTGTGACGGAGGGCTCAATCAGCCCGTCGCGCGCCATGCCCTGCATCAGCTTCATGGCTTCGGCGTGGGACAGGGCCTTGCGGTAGGGCCGGTCCTCCGTCAGAGCCTGGTAGATGTCCACGCAGGCGAGGATGCGGGAGTTGAAGTCGAGCCGCGAGCGGTCCAGACCATAGGGGTAGCCGGAGCCGTCCAGCTTTTCGTGGTGGTTGGAGGCCCACTCGGTGATCTCTTCAAACCCCTTGATGTTTTCCAGAATTTTGCGGGTGTAATAGGGATGCGACTGGATGGTCATAAATTCCTGCCGGGTCAGCTTGGCGGGCTTGTCGAGGATGCCGTTCGGCACGGCCAGCTTGCCGAGGTCGTGCAGGTCGGCGGCGATGCGCATCATCCAGTAGGTCTTCTCGTCAAACTCGTAGTAGCGGCAGATTTCCCCAACCCGCTCGCTGATGCCGCGCGAATGGGAGCCGGTAAACGGCGACTTGGCGTCGATAATCCGGCTGAATATGCGGGAAATGCTGCGGATCTGGCGGTAATTGAGCTCCCGGCTGACCTTCGGCAGCATGGAAAGCAGCGAGCTTTTCACGAACATGTTGCCCATCCCAAGCCAGAATTCGACCCGACCGCCCAGCTTTTCGACGGCTTTGCGGACATCCGGGTCGAAAAGGCGCGCGTCCCGGCGCAGGGCCTCCAGAATCTCGTCGCTGTTCAGGCCTTTGGCATACAGCACCGCGATGGCGTCCGCCATGGCGATGATTCTCGAATACAGCGGAATCTCGTTCCCGGAAAGGCCGAAGGCCCCGCTGCCGTCGAAATGCTCGTGATGGTACAGAATGACGCCCTTCTGCGGGCTGAGAAACGGGAAGGTCCGTATATTTTTTTCGCCCTCGACACAGTGCTCCGGGTTTGCCTCCATGGCCGTTTCCGCCGGCTTGCCGGCGCCGGCGTTTTTTCGGAGCGCGCCCAGGACGCCGTTGTCGTGCAGCAGGGAATAGGAGACCAGGTCGAAAAGCGGTTCGTCCGGCATGCCCAGCTCCCGCGCGATGCGCCCGGCGACATAGGCCGCGCGTATCCCGTGGCTGGTGTAGTTGGGCAGAACGTCCTTCTCGGCGAAATCCAATGTCAGGGAAAGGGAAATCAGCAGTTCGTTCACATTAAACAGCATGAAATCACAACGCCCCTACTACTCTTATCATTATAATGATGGTTTCTGCAGACGGCAGGGAATCCTGAAAAAACGGTCCGTCCCCCGGAGCTTTTCGAGCCGCCCGTCTTTTTATTATATCAGACCCGCCCAAACATATTTTTCCCCCGCCTGCATTTCGGCGGGGCAAAGCCGAATCCCGCTTTTGCCCGCGATTTTTGAACCGGCGTCTATAAACCGGCTTCTTTCTGCAAAGACTACGAAGCGGGAGGTGAGACCTTGGCGAAAGAATATAAGGACCTGCACGCCCTGCTCCAGCAGGACCGGGAAGCCTGCCGATTCTATGACTCCCTGCCCGATTATGTGCAGGACTCGATCCGCCAGCGGGCGGAAAGCGTCCGTTCCGTCGAAAGCCTGCGCGACTATGCGGAAAACCTGACGCGCGAGGACGAATAAGACGGCTTCCGCTCTGCTTCTTCTATTTTCCGGCGCCGTAAAGGCGCCTTTTTGATTTAATAATTTGCAGATAAAATTATATAATTTACTTTACACGTTATAGAATCCGTGCTATACTTGTCTGGAGCAGAATCGAGGTGAGCCCTGTTGGACAAAAACGTTTACAGCCTTGTCCTTTTAGACGAGGTCGTCGAGGCTGTGGACAAACTCGCCTACGAGCAGCGCACCAGCCGCAGCGGGATGATCAACCGCATTCTGGCGGATTATTTTTCCTGCCCCACGCCGGAGACGCGGATGCGCGAGATTTTCAGCCGCATGGAAAAAGAATTTGCCGGGACGGACGATTTTCAGATGGACGGCCGGCCGGGGACGTCGGTGTTCGCCGTGCGCAGCGCGCTGCGCTACCGGTACCGGCCGTCGGTGCGCTATGCGGTGGAGCTGTACCGGCAGGATGCGCCGCTGCTCGGCGAGCTGCGGGCTTCCCTGCGCACCCGGAGCGCCCCGCTGCTGGAGCGGGCGGAGCTGTTTTTCCGATGCTTCAACCGCGTCGAGAACGAAGCGGTCGGCCGCTTTTTCCCCGGCGGAGAAGTTCCGTGCGAAATCTCGCCCGGCCGCTGCGTGCGCCGCTTGCGCTGCCCGCCGCAGGCGGAACGGTGCCCGAACGGGCAGGTGGCCGAAGCTCTACTCGGTTATCTGCGCGAATTCGACGCCGGCCTCAAAACCTATTTTGCGCAGGCGGACGACCCCGGCGGGGCGGAACGCGAGGTGCGCAGGCAATATCGGGACTATCTGAACGACGCGGCCGTCCTTTGAGGGGCCGCTGAGGAGGTCTTACCATGGACATTCAAAATTTTACGCAAAAATCGCTGGAGGCCCTGCAGCAGGCGCAGGACCTCGCCCTTGAGAACAACAGCATGCAGATTGGGCAGGAGCATCTCGCCGTGGCCATGCTGCAGCAGAAAGACGGCCTGATTCCGGAGCTGCTCAAAAAGATGGGGAAGGACCCCGAAGCCGTCCTCAGCGCGGCGGAGCAGCAGATGAAGCGCCTTCCCGGCGTGACGGGGCCGGGGCGCGAGCCGGGCAAAATCTACATTTCGCCCGATGTGGACGCCGTGCTGACCGAGGCAAAGCAGCAGGCCGGCCGCATGAAGGATGAGTACGTTTCGGTCGAGCACATCATGCTCGCCATGATCGACAAGCCGAACGCCTCGATGCGCGAGGTGTTCGGGCGCTTCGGCATCACCGGCAGCGGGTTTCTCTCCGCCCTTTCCACCGTGCGCGGCAACACCCGCGTGACCACCGACAGCCCGGAGGAGACCTACGACGCGCTTTCCAAATACGGGCAGGACCTGGTGCAGCTGGCGAAAAACCACAAGCTGGACCCGGTGATCGGCCGCGATGAGGAGATTCGGAACGTGATTCTGATCCTCTCGCGCAAAACAAAAAACAACCCGGTGCTGATCGGCGAGCCCGGCGTCGGCAAAACCGCCATCGCCGAGGGGCTGGCGGAGCGCATCGTGCGCGGCGACGTCCCGAACAACCTGAAGGACCACAAAGTGTTTTCGCTGGACATGGGCTCCCTGATTGCCGGTGCGAAGTACCGCGGCGAATTCGAGGAGCGCTTCAAGGCCGTGCTGAACGAGGTCAAAAAAAGCCAGGGCCGCGTGATTCTGTTTATCGACGAGCTGCACACCGTCGTGGGCGCGGGCAAGACCGAGGGCAGCATGGACGCCGGCAACCTGCTGAAGCCGATGCTGGCGCGCGGCGAGCTGCACTGCATCGGGGCCACCACGCTGAACGAGTACCGCCAGTACATCGAAAAGGACGCCGCGCTGGAGCGGCGCTTTCAGCCCGTCATGGTGGAGGAGCCGAGCGTGGAGGACACCATCGCGATTCTGCGCGGGCTTAAAGAGCGGTACGAGGTGTTCCACGGCGTCAAGATTCAGGACCAGGCCCTGATTGCCGCCGCCGTGCTGAGCAACCGCTATATCTCCGACCGCTTTCTGCCCGACAAGGCCATCGACCTGGTGGACGAGGCGTGCGCGATGGTCCGCACCGAAATCGACTCCATGCCCGCCGAAGTGGACGAAGTGGGGCGGCGCATCATGCAGCACGAGATTGAAGAGGCCGCGGTCAAGAAGGACACCGACCCCCTCGCCCAGGAGCACCTGAAGCAGATTCAGAAAGAGCTGGCGGACGAGCGCGCGCAGTTCAAGGCCATGAAGGCCAAGTGGGAAAACGAAAAGAACGCCATCGGCCGGGTGCGCGGGCTGCGCGCGCAGATTGAGCGCGTCAACGCCGAAATCGAACGGGCGGAGCACGGCTATGACCTCAACAAGGCCGCCGAGCTGAAATACGGCAGGCTGCCGGAGCTGAAAAAGCAGCTCAAGTCGGAAGAGGAGATCGTCGAGAAGACCCAGGCTTCCGGCTCCCTGCTGCACGACCATGTCACGGATGAGGAAATCGCGAAGATCGTCGCAAAATGGACGGGCATCCCCGTGGCGCGCCTGATGAAAAGCGAGCGGGAAAAGCTGCTGCATCTGGAGGATATCCTGCACAGGCGGGTCGTGGGCCAGGACGAGGCCGTCAAAAAGGTTTCGGAGGCGATTCTGCGTTCCCGCGCGGGGATTCAGGACCCGAACCGGCCCATCGGCTCCTTCCTGTTCCTCGGGCCGACGGGCGTCGGCAAGACAGAGCTCGCCAAGGCTCTGGCGCAGGCGCTGTTCGACGACGAAAAGAACATGGTGCGCATCGACATGACCGAGTATATGGAAAAGTTCTCGGTTTCGCGCCTGATCGGCGCTCCTCCGGGCTACGTGGGGTACGAGCAGGGCGGCCAGCTCACCGAGGCCGTGCGCAGGCATCCGTACTCCGTCGTCCTGTTCGACGAGGTGGAGAAAGCTCATCCCGACGTGTTCAACATCCTCCTTCAGGTTCTGGACGACGGCCGCATCACGGATTCGCAGGGCCGCACGGTGGACTTCAAGAACACCATCATCATCCTCACGTCCAACCTCGGCTCCAGCTATATCCTGGAGGGAATCGGCCCGGACGGCCGCATCAGCGACGAGGCGCGCAAACAGGTCGGGGCGCTGCTGAAAAAGCAGTTCCGCCCGGAGTTCCTGAACCGCCTGGATGAAATCGTCTTTTACCGCCCGCTGTCGAAAGCCGAAATCTACAAAATCGTGGATCTGCAGATTGCGAGCCTGAAAAAGCGTCTGGAAGAAAAGCAGCTGAACGTCGAGCTGACGGACGCGGCCAAAAACTTCGTCGTGTCGGGCGGATACGACCCCGTCTACGGCGCCCGGCCGCTCAAGCGGTTCATCCAGAGCCACGTGGAGACGCTTATCGCAAAAAAGATCATCGCCGGCGGGCTCAAGCCCAAATCGACGCTGCGCATTGACAGCGACGGCAGCGGCCTGTCGGTTTCCGTCTTATAAATTTCTTTTAATTTTCGGCTTCCCCGGTCCGGGCCTGCAAAAGCGGCGCCCCGGCCTCGGAGGCCGTTTTTTGTTTCCGCGCCCGCCGCGCTCTGCCCACCAGCATCCGGGCCTGGCGGAGCGTCGAGCGCCCTTCGCCGTAGATGCGCTCCGCCGTCAGGATTCCGAAAAGCAGGAAGAACAGGGACTGCGCGGTCTCCCAGGGAATTTTCTCCTGCCGGGACATCCGCTTCACAAGCTCCGCCAGGTCTTTTCTGAAAGTGCGCGCGGCGCCGCGGCAAAGCCCGCCGTACAGCGGGTGCGCCAGCACCTGAATCACGAATTTCTCGCGCTTCTCCAGCCTTGACCGCCAGTTTTCAGCCTCCTGCAGGCGCTCTTCAAGCGGCCTGCCGGCATCCGAAAGGACGGGAAAGACCTTTTCCCGCACGGTGTCGAAATACCTTTGGACGCACGCCACGACGATGGCGTCCTTGTCCGCAAAATAGCGGTAGATGGAAGCTTCGTTGATCTGCGCGGCGGCGGCCAGCTTCTTGATGGAGGTCCTGTCCAGCCCGTTCTCGGCGAAGGCGCCGAGAAATTTTTCGAGATATTCTTTTTTCCGAGTTTCTCTCTCCAAATTTTTACCCCCTTTTCTGCTGTTTTTCGGCAGAAATCGACTCCTGGAAATTCATTTTATGCAATTCCAGCTGCATAATAATTCTAAAACAATAATATAATTTTATTTTATTTAAAATATAAAGATATCTATAAAATAATAGTTTTTTCAAACCGAATGCGGGCGAAAAGAATCCAAAAAGACCCCGCCCGGCCGCTGCGGCCGGAGCGGGGAAGGACACAGAATGAATTCGCTTTTACCGTGCCGAGTGGAAGGTGGCACATTCGGTTTTGATCTGCCCGCCGTTCACGCGGGTCGTGCGGATATCCACATGCCGCGCGCTGCAGGCTCTGTCTTCGTTGTACATGCAGTTGGCCACTTCACAGTGGATGTCCAGCGACGGGTTCGGGGAAGCGTCGTCCACGGCGTCGGAAGGGGCGTCGCCCGATTCCTCCAGAAAATTGGCGCAGTACGTCTGGGCTTTGTCTTCGGAATCCGGGCCGCCGACCATAATGTCGGGCCGGCAGCAGAGGTCGTCCTTGTAATTGGCGCAGCCCTGTACGCTGCAATGCAGACTTGTCATTTTTCGGCACCTCACAATGCAATAAAATCGGTGGACCTCAAAAAGCGGGGACCGCTTTTATTCTGTGCCGAACGGGAGCGGTTATTCAAAGTTATGCCGCACGTGTTTGCGCAGCGGATACCCGATGAAGTACGCGGCGACGGCGCCGATAACGGCTTCCGGCAGGCCGTTGGTCAGGACCGTCAGGCCGACCAGGGCCGGCAGCGCGCCGTAGGTCTGGTGGATTGCGGAAGCGTAGTCGCTGCCGAAAAAGAGGTAGATGCCGCCCAGCACCAGCACGGTGTTGGTCAGGCTGCCCAGCGCGCCGCTGACCAGATAGGCGGCCGGCGCTTTCCATTTCAGCCGCGTGAACAGGTTCCGGCAGGCCGACGCCACGGTTCCCACCAGGATGCGCGGAACGAAACAGATGACGAGGCTCCAGAAATTGCCCGGCGGGTATGCCGGCGTAAAGACGAAGGCCATCGGCGCGCTCAGCGGCGGCGGGGTGAACGTCCATACCAGAAAGCTGAACAGGCCCGCGAAGGCGCCCATCGCGCTTCCGGCGCCCGTGCCCATCACAATCGCCGTGATGATCACGGGCACCATGCCGAGCGTGGCGACAAGCGGACCGACGGCCGGCAGGGAGCCGAGCGGCGTAAAGCAGACCACCGCCTCAATGGCGAGGAGCATGGCGAACTGCGCCAGCCGAAGCGTCTTTTTCCCAACAGAAACTCTCATCGCGTTTCCTCCATTTAAAAGCAAAGAATCGGCAGTTTTGGCTTCTCGGACGAACGTATTATAACACGTATGTTAAAAAAATAACAGATTGATTTGCTAAAAAATGACGATTTTTCGAGAAAATTGAAACTCGTTCGGCGGGGGAGAAAAGGCGGCCGGGCCGCCCGCGCCGCGCAAAAAGCCGCCGGGAAAACGCAGAACGCGGTCCCGGCGGCTTTTGTTCCGGCTATTGCTGGTGCTCCTGCGACCAGTCCATGCCTTCCTTTACATGCGCGTCGTCCGGCTTTGCGACGCCGGTCTTTTTGTAGCGGCTGTCGGGCGCCGTGATTACGGTCGGGTGCTTTCCGCCGCCGCTTTTCGGTCGGCGCGGTTTCTTTGCCTTCATGCTTTGTCACCTCCGCTGTATTTTCTGCCTTCGGGCATAAAAAATACGCGGAGGGGCTGGGAATCCGGTAATTTCATGATATAATATGGTAAAGCACGAAAGAAAGAGAGGGAAAATCCATGATTGCGGTGATCGATTACGGCGCCGGAAATCTGCTGAGCGTCGAAAAAGCGCTGCGCTTTATCGGGTGCGACACGGCCGTCACGCGGGACCCCGCGCGGCTGAAAGCCGCGGACGCCGCCGTCCTTCCGGGCGTGGGGGCGTTCGGGGACGCGATGGCCTGTCTGAAGTCCTCCGGCCTTGTGCGGCCGGTGCTGGATTTTATCGGTTCCGGAAGGCCGTTCCTCGGGATATGCCTCGGCCTGCAGCTGCTGTTCGAGGGCAGCGAAGAGGCGCCGGGCGTGCCCGGGCTGGGGGTGCTGCGGGGGAAAATCCTGCGTATCCCGAAGGCACCGGGCCTCAAAATCCCGCATGTGGGCTGGAATTCTCTGGATTTGATTCGCAGGGACGGCCTGTTTCAGGGGCTGGAAGACCACCCCTACGTTTACTTCGTCCATTCCTATTACTTAAAGGCGGCCGACCGGGGCATCGTCTCCGCCACGGCGGAGTACGGCGTGACCCTCGACGCCGCGGTGGCGAAGGGCAGCCTGTTCGCCACGCAGTTCCATCCCGAAAAAAGCGGAAAGACCGGCCTGCGGATGCTGCGGAATTTCGCGGCCGCGGCCCGGCGGTGAAGGGGGAAAAGCGGAATGTATGCGAAGCGGATTATTCCCTGCCTCGACGTCAAGGGCGGCAGGGTGGTGAAGGGGACGGCCTTCGTGCATCTGCGCGACGCGGGCGACCCCGTGCAGGCGGCGGAGGAGTACGGCCGGCAGGGCGCGGACGAGCTGGTCTTTCTGGACATCACGGCGACCCCGGACGCCCGCGCCACCGTGGTCGATATGGTGCGCCGCGTGGCGGAGCGCATCTTCATCCCGTTCACGGTGGGGGGCGGCGTGCGTTCCGCGGCGGATTTCAGCACGCTTCTGCGTGCGGGGGCGGACAAGGTCTCGGTCAATTCCGCCGCGCTGGAGCATCCGGAGCTGATTTCCGCCGCGGCGGAGCGGTTCGGGAGCCAGTGCGTGGTCTGCGCCATCGACGCCCGCCGGCGCCCGGAAGGCGGGTGGACGGTTTACCGCGACGGCGGCCGGGTGGACACCGGGCGCGACGCGGTGGCCTGGGCGAAAGAAGCCCGGCGCCGCGGCGCCGGCGAGATTCTGCTGACCAGCATGGACCGCGACGGCACAAAGGACGGCTATGACCTGGCGCTGACCGCCGCCGTCTCCGGCAGCGTCTCCATCCCCGTGATCGCTTCGGGCGGCGCGGGGAAGGCGGAGCATTTCTACGACGCCCTGACCGTTGGGAAGGCGGACGCGGTGCTGGCGGCCTCGCTGTTCCATTTCGGGGAGCTCACCGTCCCGGAGCTGAAGCGGTACCTGGCGCGCAGGGGAATCCCGGTCCGGCGGTAGCAGCTGAAAATGCGGCGGCGCGCGGGCTTTTTTATGGATAGAAACTTCCTGTCCGGCATAAGAATTGAGTAAGAAAGGGAAGGTGCTGGATATGAAGCTGAAAAAACTGTCCGCCTGCCTGCTTGCGGTATCGATAGCGGCCTTCAGCGCCCCGGCCGGAGCCGCGGCCCTTGCGGCGGAAGAAGTGAAGGCTCCCTCCGCCGTCCTGATGGAAGCGAACACGGGGAAGATCCTGTTCCAGAAGAACCCGCATGAAAAACGCGCCTGCGCGTCCATCACGAAAATCATGACCCTGCTGCTGGTGATGGAGGCGCTGGACTCCGGAAAAATCGGCCTTACGGACAAAGTCTCCGTCAGCGAACACGCCGCGTCGATGGGCGGCTCGCAGATCTGGCTGAAGCCGGGCGAGACCATGACGGTGGACGACATGCTGAAGGCCTGCGTGATTGCCAGCGCGAACGACGCCTCGGTCGTTCTGGGCGAATATGTGGCCGGCAGCGAGGAGGAGTTCGTCAGCCAGATGAACCAGCGGGCGAAAGCCCTCAAGATGAACGACACAACCTTTAAAAACTGCTACGGACTGGATGAGGAAGGGCACCTTTCCTCAGCCTACGACATCGCGCTGATGTCGCGCGAGCTGGTCAAGCACAAAAAAATCTTCAACTACACCAAAACGTGGATGGACTATCTGCGCGGCGGAAAGACCCAGCTTGTGAACACCAACAAACTGCTGAAGACCTACCGCGGCATCACGGGGCTCAAAACGGGGACGACGAGCCAGGCCGGCAGCTGCATCTCCGCGACGGCGGAGCGCAACGGTGTCAGCCTGATCGCCGTCGTTCTGGGCTGCTCCGACACCAAGACGCGCTTTGCGAGCGCGGCGTCCCTGCTGGATTCCGGCTTTGCAAACTGGTCCGTCGCCCGCCCGGCCCTCCCCAAAGAGGCCGGCGCCCCCGTGCCCGTGCGCAGCGGGATGGCGCCCATGGTCGAGGCCGACGTGGAATCGGGCGGCAGCATCCTGGTCCCGAAAGGCAAGGCCGGCGGCGTCAAATATCAGGTCACGCGCCAGCAGAGCGTGACCGCGCCCGTCAAAAAGGGGCAGGTGCTCGGCAAAGTCACCTGCACGCTGGACGGCAGCGTCCTTCAGGAGTACAGCATCCGCGCCAAAACTTCGGTGGAAGAGCTGACGTTCGGCGCGGTGTTCCGGCTGCTGGCGCGCGGCCTGCTGATGGCCGCCTGAGCCTTCCCGCCGCATTCGCTTTTTACAATTCCTTTACAAATCATGGCCCTTCCTCCTTGCAAACCGGGCCCGCTTACGGTACAATAGAGTTGTTCCAAACGTTGTTCCCATCAAAGCGGCAGTCAGGAGGAATTGCAATGTCTGTACGGCTTGATACACAGCATCTTACAGGCCTGATATCGGAAGACGAGTACACCGCAATCGCTCCTCAGGTCCGGCTCGCACATGAAATGCTTCATGCCGGGACGGGTCTGGGAAGCGATTTTTTGGGGTGGATCGACCTTCCCTCGTCCTATGACCGGGAAGAGTTCGCCCGCATCCAGGCGGCGGCCGGAAAAATCCGCTCGGATTCCGACGTGTTCGTCGTGATTGGCATCGGGGGCTCCTATCTCGGGGCGCGCGCGGCGATCGAATTTTTGAAGTCGCAGAATTACAACGCGCTCAAAAAGAATACGCCCGACATTTACTTTGTGGGCAACAGCCTGAGCCCCGCCGCGCTGGGCGAGGTGCTCGACCTCTGCGGGGGCAGGGACGTTTCCGTCAACGTGATTTCAAAATCCGGGACGACGACGGAGCCGGCCGTGGCGTTCCGGCTGTTCCGCCGCCTGCTGGAGAAAAAATACGGCAGGGCCGGCGCCGCGAAGCGCATCTACTGCACGACGGACAAGTCGCGCGGCACGCTGAAGCAGCTTGCCGTGCGGGAGGGGTACCAGACCTTCGTGGTCCCGGACGACGTGGGCGGCCGGTACTCCGTGCTCACGGCCGTGGGCCTTCTGCCCATCGCCGTGGCGGGGGGCGATATCGGCGCGCTGATGGCCGGCGCCGCGGCCTCCGCAAGGGAGTTCGACAATCCGGAGCTTTCCGTGAACGACTGCTACCGGTACGCGGCGATTCGGAACATCCTGTACCGCAAGGGAAAAGAAATTGAAATCCTCGTCAGCTACGAGCCGTGCTTCCGGACCATGTGCGAATGGTGGAAGCAGCTCTTCGCCGAAAGCGAGGGCAAGAACGGGAAGGGCCTTTTCCCCGCCTCCGCCATCTTTTCGACGGACCTTCATTCCATCGGGCAGTACATCCAGCAGGGCAGGCGCTCGCTGATAGAGACCACCGTCCTGTTCGAGAAGCCGAAGCGCGACCTCGCGATTGAAGCGGAGCCGGAAAACGCCGACGGCCTCAATTTTCTGGCGGGAAGGACCCTCTCGTATGTCAACCGGAAGGCATTCGAGGGGACGGTGCTCGCGCATACCGACGGCGGCGTGCCGAACGTCGTCCTGCGCGTGCCGGATTTTTCCGAGGATTCCCTTGGCCGCCTGATTTATTTCTTTGAAAAGGCCTGTGCCATCTCGGGCTATCTGCTGGGGGTCAACCCCTTCAACCAGCCGGGGGTGGAAAGCTACAAGAAAAACATGTTCGCCCTGCTTGGCAAGCCGGGGTACGAAGGGGAAAAAGCCACCCTGGAGGCGCGCCTGAGGGGACTCTGAGACACGCCTTTTTTGCTGCCGGAAACGGCGGCCATCAATAAAAACAGGAGGAACAGACCATGGTTAATTTAATCGTCGGAAGAAAGGGAACGGGCAAGACCAAAAGGCTCGTGGAGCACGCGAACGAAGCGGTCGAAAAATCCAGCGGGAACGTGGTCGTCATCGAAAAGGGCAGCAACCTCACCTACGACATCTCCCACGGCGCGCGGCTGATCAACATCGAGTCCTACGGCATCCAGGGCGCGGACGCCCTCGGCGGCTTCCTGTGCGGAATCTGCGCGGGCAACTACGACGTCACGGATATCTTCGTGGATTCCACGTTCAAGATCATCGGGCAGGACATGAAGGTCCTGACGGCCTTCGTCGAAAAGATGAACCGCCTTTCCGCGCTGGCAGACACCAAAATCACCCTGCTGATTTCGGCCGACCAGAGCGCGCTGCCCGAAGAAATCCGGAAGATTTCCGTCGCGGTCTGAAAAAACGCGCCGCAAGGCACCTGCACCGAAAGAGAGGCGGTTTCTCTGAAAAATATTGACAAAACGCTTGCGGGCCGATATAATTAACAACTGTGACGCCGAGGTGCAGTGATGATTCTTGACTTGAGGAAAATATTCGCAGGCGAAAGCAAAAGCCTTTCGTTCGATTATGAATTTGATCTGTCATCGACTGAAATCAGCGGCTCCCGCCCCTTTGTATCCCCCGTCCGGGTCAAGGGCGCGGTCCGCGGGAAAGACGGCTTTGCCTATCTGAAGGCCCGGGTGTCTTTCCGCTTTTCCATCCCGTGCGACCGCTGTGCGGAGCAGATAGACAGGCGGTATCTGTACTCATTCTCCCATATTCTGGTCCGTTCCCTGCAGGATGAAGAGGACGACCGGTATGTCGAGGTTCACGACGAGCGGCTGAACCTGGACGAGCTGATGCGGGAGGACATCCTGCTGGCGCTCCCCACCAAGTTCCTGTGCCGGGAGGACTGCCGGGGCATCTGCCCCGTCTGCGGGATGAACCGGAACAACGGCCCCTGCGCGTGCGAAATGCGGCGCGCCGCCCGGCGGAAAGGCGTCCTGCATCTGGTTCAGTAAAAGCTGTCTGCGGAACTTTTGCAAATTGAGAAGGAGGTGCTGGAGATGGCAGTACCCAAGAGAAAACAGTCGAGCGCAAGGCAGAACAAGCGGCGCTCGAACGTTTGGAAAATGAGTGTCCCTGCTTTGGTGAAATGTCCCAAATGCGGTGCGCTGAAAGCCCCCCACAGGGTTTGCGGCAACTGCGGTTATTATAACGGCAGGGAAGTCGTGAAGAAAGAAGCCTGATTCAGGCTTCCGCTTTTCAGAGAAGGAGCGATTTCTTCTCTCAGGCCGTCGAGAAAGTCGCGCAGCGGGCAAAACTGCAGTACAATTTTGCCCGCTGCACGGACTGCACCTGCAGATTTCAGTCCCATACGAGGAGTATGCTCCCTCGTTTGCAGGTCTGCCGCCCTGCGCCGCACGGCTTTCGGCGGCGCGGCGGTTCTTCGGCACGCGGAGAGAAGGAGCGGTTCCTTCTCTCCTTTTTATCTCAGCCTCTTCCGTCGGGCTGAGCCGGGTTCTGCAGGCGCTGGAAAAGGGCCTGGCAGGCCGGCCGTTCGGCGGCAGAATAAACGTAGAAATTGAGGAGGGATGCGCCTTGGCAAAACCGGTCGTCGCCGTCGTGGGAAGGCCGAACGTCGGGAAATCCACCCTGTTCAACAAGCTGGTGGGCCGGCGCGTTTCCATTGTGGACGATACGCCGGGCGTGACGCGCGACCGGATTTACGGCGGCTGCGAGTGGAACGGCCGGGCCTTTTCGCTGGTGGACACCGGCGGCATAGAGCCCGGGTCCAAGGAGGAAATCGCGGCGGGGGTCCGCGCCCAGGCGGAGCTTGCCATCGACGCCGCGGACGCGATTCTTTTTGTGACGGACCTGACCTGCGGCGTCACGGCGGCCGACGAAGAGATCGCCGCTCTGCTGCGCCGAAGCGGCAAGCCGGTGATTCTCTGCGTGAACAAGTGCGACAGCATCGGCCCCCCGCCCCCGGAGTTCTACGAGTTCTACAGCCTGGGTCTGGGCGACCCGGTCGCCGTGTCGTCCGTCCACGGGCACGGGACGGGCGACCTGCTCGACCTCGTCGTCGGGCACCTGCCCGACGCGCAGGAAGAGGGCGGGCCCGGCGAGCCGGTCCGCGTCGCCGTCATCGGGAAGCCGAACGTCGGGAAGTCCTCGCTGGTCAACCGGATTGCGGGCGAAGAGCGCATGATGGTTTCGGATCGGGCGGGGACCACGCGCGACGCGGTCGATATCGCCGTCGAGAACAAGTACGGCCGCTTTGTGCTGATCGACACGGCCGGCCTGCGCCGGAAAAGCCGCGTGGAGGGCGCGGTGGAGCGGTACAGCATGCTGCGCGCCCAGATGGCGGTGGAGCGCAGCGACGTGTGCGTGATTCTGCTCGACGGGACGGTCGGCTTTACCGAGCAGGATTCCAAAATAGCGGGCATGGCGCACGAAGCCGGCAAGGGCTGCGTGATCGCCGTCAACAAATGGGACGCCGTCGAAAAGAGCGATGCGACCATGCCGATTTACCGCCGGCGGCTGGAGCAGGACTTTTCGTTCATGTCCTACGCGCCGATTGTGTTTATCTCGGCCAGAACGGGGCAGAGAATCGACCGCCTTTTCGAGGCGGTGACCGGCGCGGCAAAGGCCAACGCCACGCGCATTTCCACCGGCCGCCTCAACGAGGCGCTGGCGCAGGCGACCGAGCGCGTTCAGCCGCCGACGGACAAGGGCAGAAGGCTGAAAATCTACTATATGACGCAGACGGCGGTCCGGCCGCCGACCTTTGTGTTCTTCGTCAATTCCCGCCCGCTGTTCCATTTTTCTTACCAGCGGTACCTTGAAAACGTGATTCGGGAAACGTTCGCCCTCGGCGGGACGCCCGTCCGCTTCGTCGTGCGCGAACGCAGCCGGAAAGAGGGAGGAATCTGAATGCCGGAAGGCCTTGAAACGTTTGTCCTGCCGGCCCTGGCGGTGATGGCCGTGGCCTATCTGCTCGGCAGCATCAGCTTTTCCATCATCTTCACCAGGGCGTTCGACAACGTCGATATCCGCGACCTCGGCAGCGGGAATGCCGGGCTGACCAACGTCCTTCGCTGCGTGGGGGGCAAAGCCGCCCTCTTCACCCTGATTTTCGATTTTGCGAAGGGCGGCGTCTCCGTCTGCATCGGGCGCGAAATTTTCCGGTATGTGTGCGCCGCGAACGGCGCCCCGCCCTACCTCGCCCAGTACGGGGCCTACCTCGCGGGGCTGGCCTGTGTGCTGGGGCATATCTACCCGCTGTATTTCGGCTTTCGGGGCGGCAAGGGCATCCTTGCGACTTCCGCGATGGTGGCGTTTATCGACTGGCGCTTCTTTGCGGTCGCGGTCGCGGTGTTCGCGGTCGTGCTGGCCGTGACGAAAATCGTCTCCATCTCGTCGATCTGCGGCGCCGTTTCGTTTCCGGTTTCCAATTTTCTGTTCGTCTATTTTGACGACTACCTCGCAGGGCATTTTCCCGGCGGGCCGATTCCGCTTTCATACGTCTGGGTCACCACGGTGATTTCCGCCGTGACGGCGGCAATTCTAATCCTCAAGCACCGCTCCAACATCGTGCGGATCATGAACGGAACGGAGAGCAGACTTTCCGTAAAGCACCGGCAGTGAGCGAAAAAATCAGAAAAAGGCAGCTCCGGAATTTCTCCCGAAGCTGTCTCTTTTTCGGCGTTTCGCCGCTCTCAGACCGCGCGTTTCACTTTTCCGGAACGCAGGCAGCGGGTGCAGGCATAAACCCTTTTCGGGGTGCCGTTCACCAGCGCCTTCACACGCCTCACGTTGGGCTTCCAGGTTCTGCCGGAACGCCTGTGGGAGTGGGAGACCTGCATGCTGAATGTTACATCCTTGCCGCAGAAAGCGCATTTTGCCATCTATCTGCACCTCCTTCAAAGGGGATCGATTCAAAACCGCAACAGTGCTATGGTACCAGATTTGCGGCGGAAATGCAAGTATTTTTTGTTTTTCGGCCCCGGACGGCGCCGGCGGCGCCGAAAATCGCAAAATGCCGCCTTCGCTTGTGTTTTTGCGGCCTGCGTATTATAATCAGGTAAATGAGAAGGAGAGTGCCGTATGCTGAATGAGATTCAACGCCTTCTGTCGGGCCAGCAGGTCGGGCTGGGCGATATCGCCGCGCAGATTCTCGCCACCCTGTTCGTGATTTTCTGCATCCTGCCCGTCCACGAATGCGCACACGCCTGGGCCGCCGCCAAGCTGGGCGACGGCACCGCGAAGGCGCAGGGGCGCCTGACCCTGAATCCGCTGGCCAGCTTCGACCCGGTCGGCGCGCTGTTCCTTCTTCTGTTCGGGTTCGGGTGGGCCAAGCCCGTGCCGATCGATTCGCGGTATTTTAAAAATCCGCGGCGCGACACGGCCCTGACGGCGCTGGCGGGGCCGCTCTCCAACTTTCTGGCCGCATGGGTCGGAGCGGTGGTTTTTTACGCGATTTTTCTGGCCGCGCACGGCTCGGTGCCCCAGCTCGTGCTCGGCTTTTTCACGGCGTACACCGCCATCAACGTGGGGCTCGCCGTTTTCAATCTGATTCCCCTTCCGCCGCTCGACGGCTCGAAAATCCTCGGCGCCTTTCTTTCCAGCCGCGCGCTTTACAACTATTACCGCCACCAGAACATCATCGTGATGGTCGCCTTTATCGTTCTGTTTTTGGGCTTTCTGGACACGCCCATCAACGCCCTCGTAAAAGTGTGCAACGACGGAGTCTGGGAACTCGGGCTCCTTCCGTTCCGGCTTTTCGGCCTGGCGTAAAAAACATAAATAAAAAGTAAAAGGATGGAAAAGCTAAATTACAAGCTGAACGGCTTTGAAGGCCCGCTGGACCTTCTGCTGCATCTGATTGCGAAGAACAAGATGAATATCTGCGATATCTGCATCGCCGACCTTGTGGACCAGTACCTCGAGCAGATCCATGCGATGCAGAAGCAGGACATGGATGTGGCGAGCGAATTTCTGGAGATGGCCGCAAAGCTGGTCTATATCAAAACGGCCTCCCTTCTGCCGAAGCCGGAGGAGGCCGAGCGGATGTCGCGGGAGCTGAGCGGCCGGCTTCTGGAGTACGACCAGTGCAGGCGGGCCGCGGCGGAGCTGGGACGCCGGTTCAGCTTCGATTTTCTCACGCGCCCGGCGGAGCAGGTCGAGTTCGACACCTCGTACCGCGGGCACCATACCCCGCGGGAGATTTACGAGGCCTACCGCAGCGCGGTGGGCCGGGGCAGGCGCTTTCTGCCGCCCCCGGCGGAGGCGTTTTCCGGCATCGTGGCGCATAAAATCGTCAGCGTCGCCTCGTGCATCAAAAAGGTGCTGCACGGGCTGCGGGGGGCCGGCAGGGCGCGGTTCCTCGACCTGTACCGCGGCTGCCGCGGCAGGTCGGAGCTGGTCGCCACTTTTCTGGCGGTGCTGGAGCTGGTCAAGGGCGGGCGCATCCGGGTCGAGGGCCGGGACGATACGGTCATTTTGAAGGACGGCGGTGTTGCGGATGGACGTTAAAAAGGCGCAGGGAGCGATGGAGGCGATTCTGTTCGCGGGGGGCGACCCGGTCGGCCTCGGCCGGATCGCCGCGGTCCTCGGGCTGGACCTCCCCACGGCGGAAAAGCTGATGAACGACCTTGCGGACCGGATCAACGGCGCGCCGGGGGGGCTCTGCATCAAAAATCTGGACGGGCGCTGGCAGATGTGCACGCGGCCGGAGGATGCGGAATACGTCCGCGCTGCCCTCGACATGCGGCGGAACATGCCGCTTTCGCAGGCGGCGCTGGAGGTCCTCGCCGTGGTCGCCTACAACCAGCCGGTCACCAAGGCGTTCGTCGAGCAGGTGCGCGGCGTGGACTGCTCCGGCGTGCTGGGCAGCCTGACGGCCAAGGGCCTTGTGGAGGAGCGCGGCCGGCTGGAGCTGCCCGGCCGGCCGCTGCTTTACGGCACGACGCCGGATTTTCTGCGGTGCCTGAACATCTCTTCTCTCCGCGAGCTTCCTCCGCTGGAGCGGGCGGACGGTGCGGAGGGTGAACCGGCGGAGGACGCGGGATGACCGCGCTGCATGTGTTCCTCGGCCTGACGGCTTTCAACACGCTTCTGATGTTCTTTCCGGTCACGTTCCGGGTTTCGTTCCGGGAACGGTTCGGGGTGCAGGTGCGCTTTCTGTTTTTCCACTATACGATTGCCCCGCGCCCCCCGAAGCCCGAAAAGAAAAAAGAGCGGGAAAAGAAGCCGGAGAAGAAAGAGCCCTTTCTGAAGCGCCTTTTTAAGCAACAGGGGCTTTTCGGGTTTCTTTCGATTTTCACCGAGGTCGCAAAAATCGCGGCCGGGACGGCAAAACGCCTGTTCCGCCATCTCACGGTCGGGGATTTTCTGCTGGACATCGCGGTCGCGGCGGACGACGCGGCCCAGACGGCCATGCAGTACGCCCGCGTCTGCGCCGCCGTAGGGACGGCCGCCGGCCTGTTTTTCGGCGCCGTCCGGTACCGGAGCCGCAGAATCTGCATCGTCCCGGATTTCCGGTCGAAAAAGAGCCGCGTGCTGTTTCAGGCGGATTTGAAAATCCGGCTGATGTTCCTGATTTCCGCCGCGCTGTACGCGGCGCTGCGTTCTTTCAAGCTGTTCAAGAAAATCAAAAACAACCCGAGTTCCCAAAATACTCAAGAAAAGGCGGTGCTTTCCCATGGCGGATCATCCAATTGAAGGCATGATGGATACCACGCTTGAAAAAATCAAGCAGATGGTCGACGTGAATTCCGTAATCGGCGACCCGATCGTGACTCCGGACGGAATCACAATCATCCCGATTTCAAAGGTCAACTACGGCTTTGCCTCCGGCGGCTCGGACCTGCCGGTCAAAACGCAGCCGGAAAAGGAGTTTTTCGGCGGCGGCACCGGCGCGGGCGTGACCATCACGCCCATCGCGTTCCTGACCATCTCGGGCGGCAGCGTCAAGCTGCTGCGCGTGGACCCCGGCAACTCCTCCGCGGACCGGATTATCGAGCTTGCCCCGGACCTGATCGACAAAATCGTCAGTCTGTTCGGGAAGGGCAAAAAGCAGAAGCAGGACGCGCCGAAACCGGCGCCGGCTTCAGAAAAGCAATCATGACCCGGGCGGCCGCCTGCATATAATCTTACCGGCAGGTGGTTGCTTTGCACTGGAAAATTGGGATCTGCGCCCTGGCGCTGGCCGTCGTGCTCCGGCCCGCGCCGGCGCGCGCGGAAACGGAACGGGCGGGTTCGGAACCTTCCGTTTCCGCCAAGGCCGCTGCCGTCGTGAACGCGGACGACGGCGCGGTTCTGTATGCGAAAAACGAGCGGCAGCATCTGGCGATTGCCAGCACCACCAAGATCATGACGGCGCTCCTCACGCTGGAGGCGGCGCGGGACGAGAACCGTGCGGTCACAATCAGCGCCGAGATGATCCGCGTGGAGGGGTCGTCCATGGGCCTGAGGGCCGGGGACCGCCTGACCCTGCGGGACCTTGCCGCCGGGATGCTTTCGGTCTCCGGAAACGACGCCGCCAACGCCGCGGCACTCGCCGTGGCGGGCACGCAGCAGGCGTTTGCCGACAAAATGAACGCCAAAGCCGCCGCGCTCGGCCTGAAGGACACGCACTTCGTCACGCCCTCCGGGCTGGACGACGGGGCGCACTATTCCTGCGCGTATGATATGGCGCAGCTTGCCTGCGCCGCAATGAAAAACGCGGATTTTGCCGAAATCGCGGGAAAGAAGGCGCTGCGCGTCCGCTTCCTCAGCCCGGCGGTCACACGGACCTTCCCCAACCACAACAAGCTGCTCAGCCAGTACGCGGGGTGCAACGGCGTGAAGACCGGATTTACGGACAAGGCCGGGCGCTGCCTGGTTTCGTCGGCGGAAAGAAACGGCGTCCGGGTCATCGCCGTGACCCTGAACGACCCGGACGACTGGAGGGACCACAAGGCCCTGCTGGACTACGGCTTTTCCAAACTGACGGGCCGGGCGTTCGACGACTCGTCCTTCCGGCTCTCGCTGCCGGTCGCGGGCGGCGCGGCGCAGTCGGTCGCGGTCCGGGGGTCGGACGGCGGCAGCCGGGTCCTGCGAACGGAAGAAGCGCAGGGCCTCGTGCGCACGGTGGAGCTGCCGCAGTTCGTCTATGCGCCGGTCGAAGAGGGGCAGGCGCTCGGCTGCGTGCGCTATACCGCGGGGGGCGTGACCGTGGCGCAGACGGAGCTGACCGCCGCGGGGAACGTTCCGCGCTTCGTACAGAAAAACTGGCTTCAGAAGCTGTGGGAGGGAATCCGCCGCCTGTTTTCCCGCCGGTAGCCGCGGCCGGGGAAAACGGGGAGAAAAATGGCTCAGAAAGTTAAACTTCAGAAAATCCTGTCCGGCTGCGGCGTCGCCTCGCGCCGCCGGGCGGAGGAATTTATCGCTGCGGGCCGGGTGACCGTGAACGGCGTCCGGGCGACAATCGGCGACCGCGCCGACCCGGAACAGGACCGGATCCTGTTCGACGGGCGCCCGGTCGCGCCGCGCGCCGCGCCGGTGTACCTGATGCTGCACAAGCCGCGCGGATATGTGACGACCCTGCACGACGAGAAGGGCCGCAGATGCGTGGCCGACCTGGTGCGGGGCGTGCCGGCGCGGGTGTACCCCGTCGGCAGGCTGGACCGCGAATCGGAGGGCCTGCTGCTGCTGACGAACGACGGGGAGTTCGCCAACGCGATGATTCACCCGTCGCACCATGTGCCGAAAACCTACCGCGTGACCGTGCGCCCCGGCGTCACGGAAGAACAGCTCGGCAGCCTCTCCGGCGGCATGATGATCGACGGCAGAAAGACCGCCCCCGCCCATGTGCGGATTCTGGAGGAGCAGCCGGGCCGGGTTGTGCTGCAAATCGTCCTGCACGAGGGCCGCAACCGCGAGATCCGCAGGATGTGCGAGCAACTCGGCCTGGAGACCGCGCGCCTGAAGCGCACGGCTTTCGGCCCGCTGAAGCTCGGCATGCTGCCGCCCGGCCGGTGGCGGATGCTGACCGGGGACGAGGTCGCCGCCCTGAAGGCCGCGGCCGGCGTACGGTGATTCCCCTGGATTTTCGCCTGATTTTGTAAGGATTGCGCAAATACCACTTGTCAATTCCATCACAATCATTTATAATGAATACAAAATGATTTTGCTTCCTGTTTTAAGGCGAATTATTGGGTTAAACGGAGGAATCAGAATGAGTCATCCCGATCGGGCCGGGAGCCTTCAGAAGGCGCACGGCGATCTTGAAAATTCCGCGGGCTACCGCCGCATCCTCTCTCTGTTCGACGAAGGGAGCTTCAACGAGGTCGACGCCTATGCAAAGTCGGGGGACGGCTTCGCGGAGGCGGTGGCGGGCTCCGGCACGGTGGACGGATGCCCGGCCTGCGCGTTCTGCCAGAATCCGGACGTCGCCCGCGGCGCGATGTCGAAAGCGCAGGCTTCCAAAATCAAAAAGATTTATCAGCTCGCGCTCAAGGCCGGCGTCCCGCTGGTGGGAATCTACGATTCCGCCGGCGGCCGCCTGGACGAAGGGGCGGATATGCTCGCCGCGTACGGCGAGGTTCTGCTTGCCGCCAACAGTCTTTCCGGCGTGGTGCCGCAGATTTCGGTGGTGCTCGGCCCCTGCGTGGGCACCGGGGCCGTCGTTGCGGCCGGGGCGGACGTGGTCGTCATGTCCCCGAAAGGCGAGCTGACCATATCGACGGAAGGCGGCGACGGCTCCCCCGCCGCGGCGGAAAAGCTCGGCGTCTGCCAGTTTGCCGCCTCCGATGAGAAAGAGGCCCTCCGCACCGCGAAGAAGCTGGTCTCCATGCTGCCCTCCAACAACGTTTCGGGCGCGCCGCTCTTCAACGCCGTCCCAGCCAAAACGCGGACGGCGGCGGGCGCTTCCGCGCGCGAAATCATCGCTTCGGTCTGCGACGCGGGGGAGTTTCTGGAGCTCGGCGCAAAGTTTGGGGCAGGCGCCGTGACCGGCCTCGCCCGGGTCGGCGGCACCGTGACCGGCATCAGTTTTCTGACCGGCGTGATCGACGCGGATTCCTGCTCCAAGGCGGCGCGCTTCGTGCGCTTCTGCGACTCGTTTTCGCTGCCGGTCGTGACGTTTGTGGATGCGGAGCGGTTTGCGACGCTGCGCGAGGCCTCCAAGCTTTCCAGCGCCTATTCCGAGGCGACCACGGCGAAAATCACGGCGATCACCGGCTCCGCGTGGGGGCCGGTGTACATAGCGGCCGCGGGCCGCGGCGCCAACGCGGACTATACCTTCGCCTGGCCGGACGCGGTGGTTTCCGCCGTCGCGCCGGAGACGGGGGCCGTTTTTCTCTGGAACGACCGCCTGAAGGGTTCCTCCAATCCGGTCGAGGACCGCAGGAAGCTGATTGAGGAGTACAGGGCCACCCGCGCGGGCGCGCTGCAGGCCGCGGCCGACGGGAGCATCGAGGACGTGGTGAGACCGGAGGACACGAGGAAAAAGATTCTCTCGTGTCTGGACATGCTTTCCGGCAAGCGGGTTTCGACCCTGCCGAAAAAGCACGCCGACATTCAGCTTTGATCTTAACTACATGAACGGGGGATAACAATATGAAAAACTTGAAAGTCACAGTCAACGGAACCGCTTATGATGTTCAGGTAGAAGAAGTGGAAGCCTCTGCGGTACATACGGCGCCCACCGCTCCCGCTGCGGCGCCCGCCGCAGCTCCCTCACAGGCGGGCGGGGAAATCGTGGAAAGCCCGATGGCCGGCACCGTCGCGAAAATCGCCGCTGCCGCGGGGCAGCAGGTAAGGCAGAACGACACGCTGCTCGTTCTGCGGACGGCAAACGGCGAGATCGAGCTCATAGCGCCGCACGCGGCGTCGGTCGCCGGAATTTATGTTGCGCAGGGCGCGAATGTTCAGGCCGGAACACCGCTCGTTTCCCTTCGCTGAGGAGTATGCCCTATGAAAAATAAAAAGATCGGTATCACCGAAGTTGCCCTTCGCGACGCACCGCAGTCCCTGATTGCGACGCGCATGCCGCTTTCCGATATGCTCCCCATCCTCGGAAAGCTCGATCAGGTCGGTTACAAATCGCTGGAGTGCTGGGGAGGGGCAACCTACGACGCCTGCCTCCGCTTCCTGGACGAGGACCCCTGGGAGCGCCTTCGCAAACTCCGGAAAATTTTCAAGAAGACCAAGCTGCAGATGCTGCTCCGAGGACAAAACGTGGTGGGGTACCGGCACTACGCCGACGACACGGTCCGCGAGTTCGTCAAACGGGCGGTCGGGAACGGCCTTGACATCATCCGTGTTTTCGACGCTTTGAACGACCTTCGCAACATGGAGGTGGCGGCGGACCAGATCAAAAAAGAGGGGGCCCACCTCCAAATGTCCTTCTCCTTCACCCTGTCGCCCGTCCACTCCCTCAAGGCCTTCGCGAAGCTCGCACGGGACATGAAATCCATGGGGGCGGACTCCATCTGCATCAAGGACATGGCCGGGCTTATCAGCCCCGTGGAAACCGCCGCCCTGGTGCAGGCGGTCAAGAAGGAGACGGGCCTTCCGATCCAGATACACTCCCACTACACGAGCGGTATGGCCTCCATGTCCTACTACGCGGGGCTGGAGGCGGGAGCCGATGTCGTTGACTGCGCCATGTCGCCCTTTGCCCTGGGCACGAGCCAGCCTCCCGTGGAGTCCATGGTCGCGGCGCTGAAGGGCGGTCCCATGGACACGGGGATCGAACTGGAAAAACTTGTTCCGATAGCGCAGCATTTCAAGACGATCCGGGAGAAGTACTCCGACATCTTCATCGATCTTGGCGGTGTGGACATCAACGTGCTCCTCTATCAGATCCCGGGAGGGATGTATTCCAACCTCGTGAGCCAGCTCAGGGAGCAGAACGCGCTGAACAAGCTGCCGGCGGTTCTGAAGGAGATCCCCCGGGTGCGCCAGGAGATGGGCTATCCGCCTCTCGTGACTCCGACCAGCCAGATCGTCGGTACCCAGGCCACGCTGAACGTCCTCGTGGGCGAGCGATGGAAGGTCGTGCCGAAAGAGGTCCGGAGCTACTTCCTCGGGCAGTACGGCAAACCGCCCGCTGAGCTCGACCCGCAGGTACAGAAGAAGGTCATAGGGGATGAGACACCCATCACCTGCCGTCCGGCGGAGAACATCGCGCCGGAGCTCGAGGACGCCCGCAAGGCGATCGGTCCCTGGGTCCTCCAACCCGAGGACGTGCTCACCTACGTCATGTTCCCGGCAGTGGCCAAGGACTTCCTTGTCAAGAAGTTCTCCCGGGAGACGATGATGGACGTTGGCGTCGACGAGCTCGTGGACGGCTCGGGATATCCGGTATAGGGAGGCGGGCTGACAGCGGAACGATGGATGACGATGCGAGAGCCATTCTAGGCGAACCGGACAAGGGGTCCGATTGGATTGAATTCCACGACAGCGACACGATGTATCGCCTTGCGGGGCCCGACGACGAGAACCTCTCGGCGATCGAGGAGCGATACCCGGTCAGCCTCGTTGTCCGGGGCAACAAGCTCCGGGTCCAGGGACCCGACGACGATGTCGTCGCGATGGTCCACGGCCTGATAGGGCGTTTGCATACGGTCGCGAGGAACGGGTACCCTCTTCAGCTCGCCGACGTACGATACAGCATGGACATGATGGCCGAGAAAGGGGCGGTGGATCTCGCCCCCCTTTTCTCGGAGGTCATTGCGACGACCTCGAGGGGCAAACCCATCCGCGCCAAGACCGAGGGCCAGAAGAACTACCTGAAGGCCATCCGCGAGAATCATATCGTCTTCGCCATAGGCCCGGCGGGGACGGGAAAGACTTATCTCGCTGTCTGCCACGCCGTCGCGCTGCTGAAGGCCTCGGCCATCAGCAGAATCATCCTCGTTCGGCCGGCGGTGGAGGCGGGCGAGAGCCTGGGCTACCTCCCCGGGGATCTCCGCGAAAAGGTCGAGCCCTATGTCCGCCCGCTGTACGACGCCTTTTACGACCTTCTCTCGCCCGAGCGATTTCTGCGCTCTGTG